>ERZ773195.164-NODE-164-length-67332-cov-6.610699_pt1 | contig 67332 bp, 72 predicted proteins | sample MGYA00580530_ERZ773195 | MGnify/ENA primary metagenome ERZ773195 (study PRJEB29015, sample SAMEA2737751) | human gut metagenome | biome: human gut; feature: human-associated habitat; material: faeces | place: China | collected 2012 ...
CCTCATTCAGCTTCAAGCTCGGATGCCTGTCGTTGTGGAACGGGCAGCAAGCCATACCATTGCGGTTGACATTCAGCCCGTAGTGTTTTGCGGCTTGCTTTACGCTGATTGCCGCCTTGATGATTTCATAGATTGTCATAGAAAAACCTCCGTTCATAGTATTTAGAAAGCACGAAACACCCGCCGTGATTGGCAGGGGTTTGGCTCCTTCTACTATGGTTATGCCGGATTTTTCAAAAAACAGGCTAATCGGAGGACAACCCCGTTTCAAAAAACAGGACAACTTATGGATAGATGTAGATTTCTTTACATTAGCATGATAGAATTAAGAAAATGAAAAAACAGGACAGGAGGGGCAAGCATGAACCAAGAACTGATGACATTGGATTTTTGGCAGGATACGGTCATATATGAGGGAAAAACACTTCCTGTCGGCGCTCTTGCCTGTGATGCGCTGAATGTCCCTGCGGATACCATTGCAAAGATGAATGAACAATGTGAGAAAATCAATCTGCTGCTTGGAACGTTAAACGCCGGTCAGGATGCGTCTGCACTCTGTCCTATGGCAAGGGAAGCTGCTCTGACGATGCTTGGTATTCTCAGTCAAACGCCGCCGTTCTCCTATATGAATATCCCAAAACACAGAGAGCGGATTGAAAAAGTCTTTACTGCGGACAATGCACGAAAATATGTTGAGTTCGCCATAAAAGCCGCAGCCAATTCCTTGCAGCTTGAAGAAGTCCCGAACTATGCCGATGCAATCATGCTTCAACGCTATACTGCTGTGTTTGGGCATCTGGCTTACTCCCTTGAGGAATACCAAAAGGCGATGCTTGATTTTGCAGAACAATCGGACGAAAACGAAGCAGACCGCACCGCAGAGGGCTTTGCGAAAATGTTCGGCACCTATTTCCCGCCGGAGTTCTCCATCACAGAGGGCAATGCCTGGATGTCTACCCTGAACAATTCCGTCCAATATGTATCTGTCATTCGTCCCGGCGAAAAAGTTGCAAAACTGGTCAAGCGGATGCACTATGTTTCCTTTGTGGGGATGTTTCGGTCTGATCTTTTTGAGGGCTTGTGTGTTGGCCATGCACCGAAAAAATGCAAAATCTGCGGCAAGTGGTTTCTGACAACCAATGCAAGGCATACCAAATACTGTGGTGGCTATGCTCCGGGCGACAAGCTGCACCGCACCTGTCGGCAGATCGGCAACTTGAAAGGCAGAGAACAACGGGAGCTTGCGGACGATCATCCGCTGAAACAGATTTATGAGAAGCGACTGAATACCATAAACCGCTATGTGAAGCGTGGCGCTCTGGACGCTGATCTTGCAGAGGTTATGAAAAAACTGGCGAAAGATAAGATGCTTCGGGCGCTGGGCAATGTCGCTTACGCCAAGGGTGATTATGAAAAAGAAATGGGACAGGCTGCGTTGAAGAAAGAAGCAATAAAAAGAATTTGAATTTAGCTAAGAGGTGAGCAACGTTATGTTAGAAGTAGTATTTAGCGACAGTGCCGCAGGGACTATGGCGGTTGCGATTGGACATAAGGGTTTTTTAGGCGGAGCAACCAGTGTAATTATCTCTGATGGGACAGTTTCAAAAGAAGAAATAGAAAAGTTCCAGCATCAAGCAGAAGAACGGGAGCGTTCTGGTTGGGAGAATGCTATACCGTTGGAAGGAAATCGTAAGGACATAGTTAATCTTCCGCTGGCATTGTCTGTGGGCAACATCTCCGAAGCAGGAATTTGTTTGGAGCGTGAGTCGGCATTATCTTTGCTACTAAGCATACTGCCCGATATGGCATCTGAAATCGTAACTGAACTTCTCAATACATCCCGAAAGAACTATGCTACACTACTGGAAAAAGCACAAAACGGAGAGCCGATTCGTGTTTGGGTCGGACGAGACCCAGATGATGTGTGCGGATTGTATTGGCTTCTGGAACAACTACGACCAATCGGCTTTGAAAAATTGGATATTACCATTGTGGAGCTTCCAATGTGGGAAACAAGACCAGATGGATGCATTGTCCAGTATAACGGTTGGGGAGAAGTTGAACCTTATCACTTGGGACGGATGGCATCTCTTGGGAAGAAGTTGCCAACAAATTACCTTCGTAGTTTGGCTAACCGCTGGAGAGAACTCCAACAGGAAAATTCTCCTCTTCGTGCTGTTATAAACGGCAAACTGGTCAGCGTATCAGAAACTCTGTATGATACATTTATTCTTCGAGAATTGGATACACTGGACGACGAGTTTAGGGAAAGCGTGCTTGTTGGACAGGTTCTTGGAAAGAATCAATTAGGGATCGGTGATGGGTGGATTGCTTTGCGTGTGGAACAATTTATCAAAGAGGGACTTCTGCTCCCAATCACAACTCCTGCACCAAATGCACCTATTTATCACCGTATGTTAAAGAAAATAAAGTAATAAATAACCCATTAGTTGATCACGGGATATTTATGAGTATTACTAAACTGGAAGGAGGTGCGCTATGCTGAATGATTTTTCATGGAATATGACCGGATACATACCGAAACACGCTGTCAATCCATCCGATGATGGCATCCCACCCTATGTTGCAGAGCGCATCTTCCAGCTGGAACCGGAACCGCCTACAGTAGACAATCCGAACGAATATATCCTGTCTGCCCTACGGGAAAAAGACTTGAAATATTTCTCATTCTTTCTCCACCACTACGAGCTGCAACTTAACAAGCGCATCAAAACCTTTCTCGGTGTGGATGGCGGCAATCGATACGACACAGACCGTTTTCTGGATATAAAACTGTCCTGCCGGGAGCAAATGCTCCAAAAGCTGATGGACTATGCTCCTGCCAAAGGTGCGGAGTATGCAACATACATTTTTCCGTTCATTCGGGATGCTATGCTCCGTTTCCGCATGGGCGAAGAAAAATGGTCGGTATCCTCTCTGACCAATTACAAAATGGTGCGGTCAATGGCGTGGCTGTACCATAACACCAAGGATGCGGTCAGTGAATTTGCAAAGAAATACAACTGCGACCTTGCCCTTGCGGAAGGATACCTGAAAGTAGTCCGTGGCATCCGCAATCAGCAGCCATTCTATGTAACGGACGAGGATGGCGAGGAAACAGGTGAAGATGTTGCCCTTGATGATACATGGAACTATACCGACATCCTCTGGAACGGCATACAGGCTGAAAAGGTGCAGCGGGCATTTGAGAAGCTGAATTACCGGGAACAGACCTTGCTCGAAAAACGGTTAGCAATCTGTATGACCTGCGGGCGAGTTGGCTCATGGAAGAACCGCCCCACTTTTGAAGAATTGGCGATTATGTTTGAGGGCAGCACAGCCAGCGGTGCAGAGCGAGCCTACCGGAAAGCGGTGGACAAACTGACAGAACTGCTGGTTGCCGAAGGTGCGCTCCATGCTGTCCGGCTGAAACAGAAATCCAAAACCAAGCGCAAAAAGAAAATCGCCGCCGCAATCTACGAATACCAAGCAGACTGCGACGGCGAATGGGGTAAGATTTCATTTGATTTTGAAAGCAGCACAGCAGAGATCATCCATCTTGCCGATTGGGATACGATAAAAACCAACCGCTTTGCGAACAAGGCCGTAGCCTATCTTCTGAACTGTGAAAATGAGAAACTACCAAAGGAAACAATGGTGGCATTTGAACCATAAAAAGAAAAACCGCTACAACATCCATCCCACTTTGGAATGAGAATTGCAGCGGTTTATTTGCTGGGAACTAATTATTCGATATTTGTGATTTCCCAATCATCATTTACCAGATGGGTAAATCCTTTGTTTTCTTCTTCATCTGGAATTGATGCTGTCCAGATGATTTCTCCGTTTTCACCCAGGGCAGTTATTGTTAATCCTCGCAGATCAGTGTAGCCATCGAGATTTTCGAGCCAGATGCGTTCGCCTTTCTTGAGCAGAGAACCATCTGCATTTTCAAAGCCGCCACTGGAATTTGGCATTGAAAGCTTGATGCTCTTAACGCCTTCAGAGCCAATGGTCAGATAAAACTTAGAAAGTTCATCCTCTATGGACGGGAACTGGATTTTCTGTCGTGCTTCTTCGGTAGCGAAGATCCACCACTTGCCATTCATAAAGAGTTCAATGGTTCCCTCAGTTGCCCCGTATTGATAACCATATCCTGTACCAAAATTGGATTGATTGTCAACGCTGGGCTGTTTATTTCCATCAACCTGGGATGTGATTTCTCCATCCATAACACCACATCTTGCTTCTATTTTGCTTTCATGGCCAGTATCAAGATACAGTGTCCCGTTCACCATAACCATAGGGATTAAGTCCCATGTTTCGGTTTGCTTTATAACCTTGATTCCATAAACATCCGCAATTCGTGCAGGATAAGTTTCAAGGATTTCACCGGAGTATTCAATTTCAATCACATCTCCGATTTCAGGTTCTGGTGATGGATGAGCATTTCTGATAGGTACTTCAATTCGGTCTGCACTATTCAGTTCCCAGCTACCTTCAACAGGCTTCACAAGATAATAACCATTATGATCTTCCAGAATTTCAGCTTGGAAAACCTGATGCGCTTCGTTGGAAAAACCTTCAATCTGAATACAATTATTCTTGAAAACCAATCGACCAGTTTCTACCAGTTCATCAGTATTATATTTCTTTTTATCTACATAGAGGTATCCGTCAGCTTCATTAAATCTGAGGGTAAAATCGAAATATCCTCGATCAGACAGTTCATAGCTTGCTCCGTTTGCATAGTCATAGATGGTGACACGGTTATCAATCATGCCAGATCCCCAACTGATTGTAGAACACAACTCAGGCAAGCCGTCGCCGGTGAGGTCGCAGAAATAGGCGTTCCAGATGGGCATCCCGGTATACAACGAAGTGATTTCGTTACCCGTAACAGCCATCATTTCTCCATAAGTCCAACGGAAAGTCACATCCGGGAACTCTGGAAGATTAATCTCATGGCGACCACCCCACTGCATCTCATCTGGTGTTTCAAGATAGTCAAACCATTTTGTAACAGACGGTACAGGTTCAGCAACTGCGACATCTCCTCCCACACAGATTCTACTCAAATAATCTTGGAACTCTCCGTCGGATACAACATACCGTTCTCCGTTCCACTCGATATCTACCATATCATTGTCGGAGAGAGAATAACCGTTTATCCGGATATATGTGCCATCCTCCAGGAGTGCGCTGATTTGATATCCCGGTGTGAATCCACCATATTCATCGCTCTTCTTCGTGTTCTTGACCCCGGCCAGCCGAGAACTCAACTCACTAATCTGTGCGGGATTCATTTCAATAGCCACCGCGTCATCCGCATTTCGCATATCAAAATGATTTGCAGAAACGATGGTGTGTGTTGCTTCATCGAATTGGAATCCCATCGGGTTGGTCAAAAAGCAGACCGCAACGATCACACAGGCAATGACTGCCAGAATAATAATCCAGAACGCAGGTTTCTTATAATTCATCACAGACTTCACACGATCTTTAACACCAACTTCACCAAAGGCAAGTGGGCAGGCCGCAATCATGCGACGGTTGACGCTGCAGACCACAAGAGCCTGTGTATAGTCGGCTCTCTGTTCGTTGCCAAGTTCCTTGATGACCTTTTCATCACAGGCAAACTCAATGTCACGGCAAAGAAGTACATAAGCCAACCACATCAAAGGATTGAACCAATGAATCGTCAGCAGGAGAAAACCAAGAGGCTTCCACCAATGGTCTTTGCGGCGAATGTGCGCCTGTTCGTGGGCAACAACGTGCTCCAGATCCTGACCATTCATATTGAACGGGAGATAGATTCTCGGTTTGATAATGCCCAGGACAAACGGAGAACTTACATTCTCACTCTGGAAAATGTTGCCCTTGTAGCGAACAGCGGTATCCACTTTACGACATAGGCGCCAATAACTAACTGCGGTATACAAGAGAAGGGCGCCGACACCAATCAACCAGATAATATTCAAAATCGGAATCCAAATCTGAAGCGGGTTTGCACTCGTCAATACATGCTGTGGTGGGGCAAATGAGGATAGAACAGGATTGACCACACTATTGATCGCCGGAACACCGCTGTCTATTGTGGGTTTGGCCGCCATTTCAATATCCAACGGAATTGTTTCTGAACTTGGGATAAGGCTTAATGCGCTCTCAAAAGAGAGCGGGCAAATCAATCTGACAGCCACGATACCCCAAAGCAGAACATTGACCCACTTGGGAGCTTTCTTCAAAACAAGCCTGAGTATCAGCACAGCCAGGATAAGCCAGCTTGCAGATATACTCATGTTGATAATTTTCAAAAAGAGTTCGTTCATTGTGAACCTCCTTTCCTGATGCGGTCGATCATGTGCTGTACCTCATCAAGCTCATCTTCGGACATAGCCTGATGCTTTGTAAAAGCAGCGATAAAGGCAGGCAGAGAACCCTCGAATTTTTTCTCAACCAGTTCATCGATCTCACACGCCTGGGCTTCATCTTTGGAAACGAGAGAAGTAACAGTGCCATTGTCGTTCTTCAGCACACCACGCTCTCCAAGACGCTTGATAACGGTATAAGTCGTAGTCCTTTTCCATCCGAGTTGATCCTGGCACAGCTTTACAAGCTCGACAGCAGTAACCGGCTCATGCTCCCACATAATCAAACAAAAACGATATTCACTTTCGTGAATCTTCGGAAAATCCATATTCACGCCCTCCCTGTCTACACCATTAGACTTCACACATAGTCTACCACATTAGACAGCCAAAATCAATAGAGTTCACAGAAAAGATACAAAAAAATTGCCCGCAGAATTTCTCCCACGCTGTATTGCTCCGGCGGACGGGACAGGCGATAGCCGCCGCCCTTTCCGCTTGCCGCTTCCACAAACTTTTTCTTGGAGAGCATCGAGGTGATGTTTTCCAGATATTTGAGAGAAATATTTTGCTGGGCAGAGATGACTTTCAGCGGTGTATACGCTTGGTCGTCCACCTGTGCCAGACACATCATCAGCTTCAGGGCATTTCGCCCTTTTGTGGACACAATCATAGTTACCACTTTCCTTTGCTCTGTTTGATTTCATTATACACCTACTAACCTAGTATGTCAATGGGACAGGCGGCAGGTTTACAAAAACTTCATGGAGAATTTTCATGATGCTATGCGGAAAATTCTTGGAGATTTTGACTGGAAACGACATTGTCCACGGAAATCAATTTTCATCTCTGTTATATCTGTAAAGTACCAACCCATGCAAAAACCTCTCCGCCAGCTTCGGCAGCTTCTCCCTGTTGCCAATTTTTCTTTCGTTAGCTTTGGCAGTTTTTATGCCATTTATACCACATAACTGCACCGAATGCAGCGGATCTGCATACACTGGAATGCACCGGATTCTCGAAAGCGGTGCAGAAAGGAGTTTTGTAATGCAAAGTTCTATGGATCACATGCCGCAGATGGCAGGCATGCAACGGAACTTCCTGAGGGAATTCCAGCCGGCTGATGCCCCGATGTACGGCATGCAGGAAACAGAACCATTCCAGCCCACCACGCCGTTTCCGGAGCAGACACCGCCGGGCATGGCATATGTCCCCTATCAACAGTGGGAGGAGCCCTATAATGCAGACACCGCCTTCCCTGTCGGAACCATTTTTCCGGCACTGGACTATCCCTATCGGGGAGGTGGTTCTTGTGCATGAGAAACAGAAGCTGCTCTCCATGATTCGGAAATATGATTTCGTCCTGTACGAATTACAGCTGTATCTGGACACCCACCCCCGCTGTCCGGAGGCTCTGCGAATGTGGAAAAACTATCAGGCAATGCGGCAGAAAGCGGCAACGGCATATGTCCGGCAGTACGGTCCGCTGCAGCCTTTGCAGACCAGCGGCGACAGCCCCTGGGCATGGAATCAAGGCCCGTGGCCGTGGGAAAAGGAGGCGAACTGAGATGTGGACCTATGAAAAAAAGCTGCAATACCCCGTTCGGATCAAAACACCCAACGCCAGAACGGCAAAGTATATTATTTCACAGCTTGGCGGACTTAACTGTAAAAGATGATAACAAGATTATGACAAAAAAACCGGCGGTACAGCAGGAAATTTCCTGTTTTGTACTGCCGGTTTTTTCGTTATTTGCATCGGATTATCATTTCTGTGTTACTTGAAATTATCCCAAGACACATACCCCGTAACATACTTCCCTGCCGGCTTTTTACCGCAGGAAGCCGCCGTAGTAGTAACACGATACCGCCCCAGCTTACACGGTACGCCGTCGTAGATGTAGTACGTCCCGGCGGTCAGTCGGGCAGCTGGTGCGGCAGTAGTTTCGTTGGCGAACAGCGGCACATTGCTGCCGATGTGCACCGCCTGGCCTTTTACATACTTCCCGGAGCTGCTGTTGGTATACACCGCCTTCCCACTGGAATCGAAAACGGAATACCCTGCCTTGCATGCCTTCTTGGCGTTCTCCAGAGAAGCATATGCGCCGAGCTGACTCTTCATATCGTTCGTGCTCTTTCGGACTCTGTACAGCTGCGCGTTGGATGGCTTTGCGGCAGAAGTACCATTCAGATAGGCTTGTACTTTTGCTTTGAAAGCAGCCCAATGGGGCAGAATGTACGCCGGGCACATCTTGTAGCTGTTGTGCATAGTGTTCAGCTGGTCAGTACTGCCGCTCTTGCCGTCCCGGACGTTCAGCCAGTGGGTATGGGTGTATAAATGCGATATACCCAGACCGTATTGTTTGAGCAAAGCCGCAGCCAATCTCGCACAGTTATCTTCCGATTTCTTATCAGTCGAGTTATACGCACTGGACATGATACACTCAATCGCAATCGTTCTGCGATTTCCGTTCCCGGAACCGTCGGCAGCATGCCAGCCGGACAGCGATAGCGGCAGATTCTGCCACGCACAGGTGCTGTCCACATAGTAGTGTACCCGCACGGTCTTCATGTTGCCGTTGACAGTCGCACGAGTGTACTGCTCTGCTGGCGTAGTGCCGGCGGCAGTCTTGATGCGGTCAGTGTTGTGGATCGTCACGCCCAGCACCTTGCCTGTCAGCTGTGCTGTGGGCATGTCAATACGGTTGGGGTTGTTCTTTGTCAGCAGATACTCCTTGACGGTCACACCGCCCAGTGTGGTTGTTTTATCAGGGGTCAAAATTGCCATGTAAATCATCCTTTCTAAAAATGTCTTTGAAAAGACTTTGTACGCCGCCGGGCGGTGTTTTTATTTCTCCTTCTTTTGCAGCAGCTCCACAGCGTTTTTTAGTGCCGCCGGCAGCGGTACGCCCATCAAGCCGGCGTTTTCCAAAATGGAAATCACCTCATTGCACAGAAACGCAACACACACGCCTGCACGCACATAATCCATGCCGAGAACCACGTCCAGCTGTGCCGCCACCAGAACCAGAAGCAGCACAACACACTTTTTGGCAAGTCCTCTCCAGCCGATCTTGCTGGACAGCTTGCCCTTCGGCGATTTTCCGGCAGCCGCAACGATCAATCCCGTCACATAGTCTACCGCCATAAAAATCAACAGCGTTGCCAACGCCGTATCCCAGCCGCCGAACAGTCCGGCGATAAAGCTGCCGAAAATGCCGGCAATCGTGCAAATGGTTTCTTTCATAGTTTCCTCCTAGTCAGTCAATAAATCCAGTGATCGTAAAATACAGCGTAGAACCAGCGGCGATTTTACTGCCAAGAGCATACACGGATACAAGGTTATCTCCGTTGTAGTTTTCTACGGCAACATATGCCCCCACGCCAGACGATGACCGCCCTACACCGGAACAGCCGACAATTTTGGAAAAGTCAAAGGTCGTTGAAGCGATGTACTGCGGTGCTGGATATGAGGTAGCAATATCGGTCTTTAGGACAACACTTCTTCCGGTTATCGTGATCTGTTTGCCGTAGGTGCGATACTTGACAGTGCCGGATTTGGCATAGCCCTCTACGGTCATGGCTACCCAGCCGGAGTCGGTGAGGGTTTTGGCGGCGGCTACGGTGCTGGTTAAGAATGCCTGATCGTAGTAGGCTGTGTCGGCTGCTGTGCCGTCCGGTTCTGCTGTTTGTTTTAAAACTTGTGGCGTCCAAGACGAATACTTGCCATGGACTGAATAGTTACCATTCCAATATGTCCAAGGTAGGTATACCCAGACAGTATAGGTATTGTGTGCTGTGGGTATTACTTTAACTTTGACCATGCCACAACGGGTGCGATAGACCGTAACACCGCAGGCTTTGGTTGCTGATTCTGTGGACTGCCATCCGTCTTTTATGTGAATGTCAAACCAGCTATTTTGCGAGGCATTTCCGTTTGCTCCATCACCGCTCCACACACTAATGACCGTAGTGGCAAAATTTCCCGATGATACCACGGTGCCTAATCTCACCCATTGCGCGGCGTTATTGGCTCCGCTAGCCCATCGAGAACTATTGGTTATAGCATCGTGCGTGTGGTCAGATTTGGCAGCATAGCTGCTATAATTTGTGCTATCCAACAACACCCGCTCGCCTTGCCACTTGCCAGCACCAGTTTGCTTGTTCCAGAATAAGCTGCCGTCAGAAGTTAAAAGGCTACGCAAATACATTCCATAATTTACGCCGTCATTATAGCCATTTCTATGGCGTACCGATATGATACTATGCCATACACTGTTTTGATCTAAAAAGGAGCCGACCAAAGATTTTCTTTCTGGCAAACCGCTACTAAATGTTTGTTTTGTAGATATTGTTGCACCGGCTACAGCCGTTGCATAGGTTGTCTGTGTTGCTCGTTGTGATCCAACCAATAAATCCACACCATTTGACGCTAGATCAATATCGCCGGTCATCACCCCGCCAGCCAACGGCAGATACTTAGATCCGTCCGGTATTGTCGGCTTATTTGCCAGATCGTTATAACTTCCCGTAAACGCTACCGTTTTCAAATCCGCAAACCACTTAGCAATCTTGCCAACAATTACAGACAGCTTTTCGCCCGTCTTGATATTCTCCCGGGCAGATGCTGCTGAAAATGCTACTGTAGTAGTGCTTGCATCGCCGGTCTTGTCCAGCTTGCCGCTGATGTCAGGTATATCGGATGTAAGTGCAAATGTTCCATCTTTGCCAGCCGGTAAAGTATATGTATGGCCATCAGCTTCATCTTCGCCCGATGGTGGCTTGATGACGTATGGAAACGAATATTTTCCGTGCAAGCACAAGCACCCAAGCGATTCACCACCTTGGTTCCCCCCGACAATCAGCCATGCTTCTCTGTGGCTATTAGCCCACTTAGAAAGTCTTATATAAGCGGCACCTTCTAGCCCTCCAACACAGTCTTTGAGAGTTCCAAGTTCTTCGTCGAGACCTGCCTTTGCAAAGCAAAGTGGAAGTTCCCCACTATATGTAGATGGATCTATGTCTGATCTGAGTGCACATCCTAGGTTGTACATATCTGTTCCATCTACATAAGCTACGTCCGTGACATGCCCCTCACCGTCGCTTGCAAACTTGTAAAACCCTTTCGCGTGGGCGGTGTGGGTTGGGTGAGTGTAGTTCTCCAGCCAAGCCAGCTTGTCCCGTTCTGCCGTGGTGTACGGCTGCTCGATCTTGTCCAGCGTGTCTTTGTTTGCGTGGATATGTGCCTTGTTGACAGCCCCTTTAAAGTCCGCGTAATCCTGCTCCGTAATTTTATCCAGAACGCCCTTGTTGGAGTGTGTATGAGCCATCGCATCAGCACCAGAGCCAGCATTTGTAATACTGCCTCCGCCTTGCCCGCCGCTTCCGCTTGTAATGCTGCTTTCTTGTGTACCTACAGTCAGCTTAGCGTTTTCCGGAGCTGCAATCGGGATCTCAATCGCCGTTATCGGAAAAAGGTTCTCTGCAATATCACTTGGCAGCTTTGTCCGCACATAGTCACCGAGCGTGAAGTGTTCCACACTTTCATCAATGTCCGCCAGATCAATCGCTTCCGCACTGATCGTGCTTGCCGCTTTCCCGTTCTGCCGCAGCCACACTGCTCCCTGATACGCCAGCGTTCCCGCATCTGTAATGTCGTCAAAGGTCACAGCCTGCTGTATCAGACCGTACTTTTCCATGCGGGATTTGCTGTAGACCATGTTTCCGGATTTCACGAGATCGTCCGTTCCGGTCATGTATTGGATCATAAAAGTGGCATCGTCATCGTCTGCTTTGTCTATCGTAAGACGGACTTCGTTGTCTCCGCTGCTGTCCTTTCGCTTTCCCAGCGGTACAACAGCAGTTGCAATTGATGTACAGTCATATGTCCAGTCGCAGTTCAGCAGATTTTTGGCATACCGCACGTCCTGAGCACAGGTCCCGTCCGGAATTGCCAGCCAGTCGATATATCCGGCACAGGTATCGCTGCCGACATATCGGACGCGCAGAATGCCGCCGAACGAATCCAGCAGCTTATCTTGGATTTCTTCCCAGAAGGACGGATACACACCGCTGGAGCGTGCAATCGTTCCCTCTGTTCCGTCCTGTGTCATTGCCTTATGTACCGTTACAGTACCCAGTTCGAAGCTTTTCGACTTGTCCCGCAGCTTTTGGTTGTACATTTTGATATACCAGTACAGTACGTCTTTGGGCGTTGCCCCGCTGATCGCATAGGCAAAGTGCAGGTCGTTCAGCCATGCCAGAGCCCCCTCGCAGTCATACGTGCGTATGCCATACATGTCCTGACTGTATCCCGTGACTTCTCCGTAAAAAAGCAGTTCGCTGTCCCGCCAGATCTTCACGCGGGACACCTTGCATACGATTTTTTTGTACAGTGGGTGCTGCGGGTAAATTGCGAAAGAAAAGCTGTCCACGCCGTTGACCACAAGCTTTACATCAGGGTCTGTGACATACTCCATGCCGTTGACACTGCCGGTGAAGCACAGCAGCTTCTCATCTACTTTGACTTTATACACTTACAGGCTCCTTTCTTGCAGCTTTATCGTCACTGTCAAATCGCCCTCTCCGACACAGCAGAACCCGAACTCCTGCGTTGCCCCAGCAGGAATCTCAACGCCGCTGATCGCCGTATCTTTCCCGCTTGGCAGCGATTCGGATTCGTTCAGGTACGTGTCGCTGCTGCCGCCTGTGTGCCGCTCCGTTGCTGTGACATAGAAATCCTTGTCGCCGTTGAACGTCGGCACAGCAGGAACGCCGCCGGCGTTTGTGACGGAGGCGTGGATCAGGGTGGCAGCCGTACCACCAGCTGTACCAACGCCTTTTCCGACCGTGTGACCGGAGCAGGTCACTGTTCTAGCCTTGTTCTTGTACTTATACGGATCGCAGGTCGCCGTCAGCGTCACTTTCCCGATCTGCCCGTCAGGAGAGAGTTCCCCGACAGATACACGCCCCGTGTAGAAGTAATCCTTGTCATCGTCCAGCACGATTTTCACTCGCTTGCCGTTCAAGGCGTTTTGCAGCTTTGCATATGCCGCGTTCAGCCCGAAGCGATCCGCGGTAAAGGTGAACTGCATCTTCAGCGTGCGGCTTTTGTACGTCACGCCGCCGAAGTACTCCGTGAAGTCCACAGCACCGTCTACGCCGGGGATCTCCACCAAGTTTGTGTTTGGTTCCGCTTCACCGATGCTGTAGGAGTTCAGAAAAAGCTGGTACACGTCATACGAATGATTACCGCCAAATTTGATGCCTTTCATTTTATGTCACACCTCTCCTTGCTTTGTTTTGCAGGCTGCCCAGTTCACGGCTCATGTCGGAGGCGATCAGCTTCGCAAGCGTTCTGCCGTTGATCTTGATGTCGTGACCGGATGCAGCCACCAGCTGCGGAAAGTAGTCCAGTATCGCCGCCAGAATTTCAGACAGCAGCTCCATAACGCCGGCATTTTCGGCACGGACAGCTTCCTGCACATAGCCTTGCAGCGTGGCAATAGGAGCAACTGCTTCTGCACCAGCTTCGCCGCCGATCATGGCGTTCCCATTGCTGGGATTTATGCCGAAGATCGTCGGCTGGTTCAGCACAGCACCCTTTGCGTACCATTCTACATCCAAATGCGGAACAGACAGTGGACTTAAACTGAACTCACCAGACCAGTGAAATTCCGGCAGCTTGATGTCCGGCAGATGCCAGTCGAAGTCGAACACGCCTTTCAGCCATTCCACAACGCTGCTGACAGTCTCTTTTACGCCGCTGAACTTTTCTGACGCTGTATCGAATATGCCCTGGAAGGTGTCCTTGAACCCCTTCATAAATCCACCCAGATAGCCTGAAACCGTATTCCACAGCCCTGTCAAAGAGGTAATGATTCCGGTTCCCATTTCGCCGAACCCCTGCTTGATACGATCAGTATCTCCTGTAAATATGCCGACAAAAACATTGAACAACCCTTCCAGCCATGTGAAAACGCCGTCCAGCCATTGCAGGATGCCGTCAACCGCACTGACCAGCCCGTTTAATATTCCGGAAACGTTGGAAACCGTCACGGCAACAACAGTTCCGATCACGGCAATCACCGGCTTCAGCCAGTCCAGCTTTTCCCCGAGCCCCTGTATCTTCTCGATCCAGCCCGGCAGCTGCTCTGCAATGGTGCTGCTGATCGTGGAAATCACAGGCGTTATCAGGGAGGACAGTATCCCGATCACGTCCGCCACTGCCTGACACGCTCCGGCAAACACTGTCATTGCCGTAGAGGTCGCACCGCCGCTTTCGACAAAACCGGAAAACAGTTCGGTCAGCGGCGAAACTGCATCTTTCAGGTTGTTCCACGCATCTTTCAGTGCATCGATGACCGGCTGGAAAGATTCCTGCACAAAGGCTGCAACTTCCTGTGCCTTTTCCCACCATTCCCTCAGCTTGTCTTTGAACTCGCTGATTTTTGGTGCGATGTCCTGAAACTTTTCCCGTGCAATATCCACCCATTCCGAAAGTTTCTGCATGGCAGGTGTGACAAACTCATCAAGAATCGGCTCGCCGACTTCCGCCTTGAACTGCCGCCACTTTTCCGTCAGATTGGATTGCACGTTGGCGTACTGACTCGACTCTTTCGCTGCCTGTCCAACCGCACCGGACGCATCCATCATGTTCTGCGCATATTCCAGACGTGTGGCCTGCTTGGTTGCTTCGTCCAGGTTTGCCCAGGCTTTTGTCTCGGAGATGATGCCCTTTTCCACGGCGTAAGATGCCATCTGCGTATCGTTGGCAAACAGACCGATGGCTTCACCACCCTCATAGGATCCGTTGATGAAACTGTTCAGATGCCCCATGGACTCGTCCAGAGACACATCCCAGAACGCTGCTGCGTCGGATGCTAGAGTCAAGCCGCCTGCCGCAAGGTCGGTGGCGTCTTCTATGCCAAATCCCAGACCCTTGAACTTTGCAGTGAGAGAGGTCATGCTCCCGGTTAGCCGGGTGGATACCACGCCGGTGGCATCTGCCACCGCCTGCATCTTTTTCTGTGCAGCACCGGCATAATTGCCCATGATCTGGTCAAGGGCAGAATTTTCCGCGGACACCTCTGCCGCAGATTCTACAGAATCCTTGCCAAAATCCCAAAGTGCCTGTCCTGCCTTTGCGGCAAGATCGATCAGCTTTTCAAAACCGCTCGCCAATACATTGGCAATGGCACCCTTCATGACGGAAAATCCGCCTTCTGTGTTTTTGGCGCTGTCCCCCAGTTCCTTGACCGATTTTTTCGCCTTTCCGGCGGAATCGTCCAGATTTTTCTGTTCCCGGTTCAGCTGATCGGCGGCTTTCTGTGCCTGACTCAACTTTTTCTCGTTGCTTTTCAGCTCAGAACTTAGCTTTTTGATGTTGTCCGCACAGGTTTTCGCCTCATCGGATTCCTTGCCGGTTTCTTTGCGAAGGTCCTTGTACTTGTCTTTCAGCTTGTCCAGTGTCGTCCGCTGTAGTTCCACCTTTTTGGTCAGGATTTGCAGAGATTCCTTGGTGTCGGAGACGTCGCTTTTCCGCCCCCTGAATGCCTTGCCAAACGCCTGCCCGATCTTGTCGAATGCTTTAGACATCCGTGTCTCGGTCTTTTCGGCATCGTCCTGCGTGGTTTTCAGCTGTTTTCGCGCTTCACTGCTGTCTACGACGATCTTGCCGCACAGCTTGAAAATATCCGTTTTCCCTCGCCTCCCGTCAATAAATTTTTTCTGCCGCACCGAACTGCATCTTCTCAAACCGGGCGATATTCTGCCGGATCAGCGCCGGCACATCTTCTTTCCGGATGTGCTGAGACTGTTTTTTTGCAGAACTGGTCTGTAGCCCGTCCATAAATTCCTGGAAAGACTTGTCGCGCACTTGATGCAGGAAAAACTCCCAGCACTGCTGCCGGGAGGATTCCTCATATATCTTGCAGACCGTCTCTGCGAACCGATGCTGCCGGAGAGCAGCGCCAAGCAGCCCCATAGGGTCAGCATACCGCCGCCAGATCAATTCGCAGAATCCGGTGATGCTGTCTCCGCTGCCGCAAACGGCAGCAATTCCGTGAAAAAATCCCTCATCCCCTGCGATGTCACAAGCTGCCGCAGCATGGCGGCGTATGTGCCTGCACCAGACTTTGCGATCTCTGCCTCGGATTTTCCAGTAACCGAGGCCAGCAGCTGACGAAGCAGCGGCTCGCATTTCCGATAGTTTCGGATGATGATAGCGACCGCCTTCGCTGCAGCCACTGCCCCGACCTCACGGAAGCTTCCGCTGCCGAGCCGAGAAACGGCGGCGGCGATCGCCGGATCTTCTGTCAGAGCTGCGATCTCGTCCGAGCCAACGGCGGATGCGATGTCGAACATCATTCCGATGTCCTCGGCGGTCAGTTCCCGCATTTCGATCTTTTTCATGTGCTCGCTCCTTTCACTTTGCCACTGTCGTGCTGGCAGCCGCACTCTGGGCATCTGCGCTTGTTTTCGGATAGTAGATACGGATGTTCAAGCCTGTCATGCGGTCGTTGTCAGAATACGGTCGGTATGCCTCAAATGTCAACGGCAGTACGCTCGCTTCAAAGCTTTTTCCGTCCACCTTTGCACCGCTGGTGCAGATTGCTTTTTCGAAAATAATGACAATTGGCTTGCGGCCTTTCAGCGTTTCGCCCACATATGCCAGATTGTCGATCCAGTGCTTTTCTTCGATCTTCTGCCCTGTCGAGCCTATCAGGTAGTCTTTTGCACCCTGAGAGTCCGCCAAGTCGGAAAACAGTGCGTGATTCAGTAACTCTGGCGTCATATCCAGAGCGTTGATGGTCATTGTGCCGGTCTCTCCGGTCTTTACCACGCCACCATACACCTTGATTCCTACGCCGTCAATCGGCACATCGTACAGTGTGCTGGTGATCTCCAGGCTGTTGCCGCCAGATGTCGCACACAGCAGAGTCTTTTCAAAGTTGAACTGTGCATTGCCGCCGGTGGTACCGGTCGTCAACGTCAGTCCTTTGTGGATCGTCCCGGCACCAAGCCAGATTCGCTCCAGCGTATTTCGTGTCATGCCATGCTGTCCTGCCTGCATATTACTCCACACTCCATTCTATATATTTCAGATTGATTTGTATTTTTTTCAGCCGTGCATCGTCGCACGGAACAGCAACAGCACTGCTAAAGAACAGCACCGCTGCATACTCATCGTCGGACGTGCTGTATCCGGCAACTCTGGGAAATGCCCAGCAAATTCTCTCTCGGGCAGTTGTCAGTGCGTCCCAGCTCGTCCCAACCAGCGTGAGCAGGAACGTCCCGGACAGCATACCACTTTCTTCTGTGACCGGGCTGCTGCTGCAATGCCCGACACAGTAGACCGGTGGCAGCTTTCCGGAAGTCTGATAGGTTTCATACTGATATGGTACTCCCGCTGTGTCCATACGGGCTTTCACTGCCGCTAGCAATTCTCGTGTCATGATAGCCCTCGTTTCAGCAATGCCGCAAGGCGTTTTTCTGCCTTCGGCAGGTCCTGATCTGCGACGTGCTGCAGCGTGTGCTGTGCCGCCTTGCCGTCCGTCTTGTAGTACTGCACGCCGTTTTTGCCATACACTATTGTGACTTTGCCTTTATAGGCTGGCTTTCTCGTTCCGGTGTATCCGGCGACGGGAACGTACCAGGGCGACGATCTGCCGTCTCCGTTTGCCGAATGAGTGCCTGTGCCGAACTCATTCCAGACGGCGTTTTCCAGACTGCTGCCGACGGTGACGGAATGCTCCGCTATGTCTACCACATAGTCCCACGATCCTTTCAGCTGTCCTTCGTCCACCGGGGACATCGCCGCCGCATCTGCCGCAAGCAGTGCGCCCATTTCCGTCAGAAACTGCTGCACCGCATCGTCCAGCAATCCCTCTGCCTGTAAGATGTTCGATTCCAGAGTTACGCTTTCCAGCACTGTGCCGCACCTCCCGTATACCGCAGATAGATCTCCAGCTGGGAGCCGTCTCCCATGCCCATAGGGTTATCGATTTGCAGTACGTCATACCGCTTTCCGCCGCAGAGCAGGCGGCAGTTTTCCGGAGAGAAGTCCTCCGGCAGCTGCACCCAGTCCGCCACAAACACATGCGTAGCTTCTTCGGTTTTGGCGTGATATGTGGTATACCGGCTGTCCCCGCCGGTCATGTCCAGCCAGCCGTGCAGCGTGACCGCAGATGCTTCCTGCGGCTCGGATTCTCCGATCGCATTGACAACGGATTTCAAACACACAAGCTGTGCATCGGTATTTCCGCCGATCAGTCCGTACATGATCAAAACCTCGCTTTCCGGTATCTGTCCAGAAATCTGACAAGCCGTTCCGGAACGCCCAGAACGCCGCTGTAAGCGTCCTCTCCGGAAAAGGTCACGCTATGCCGGCTGATGGTTTCCGATGCAATTCCCGCCCTGTCGGCGGCGTTCTGCCCCGCCCTGCTAAGCTTGTACCGCAGAATGTCCACGCACCCCATTACCACGTCCGGCGGATACGCTACACGGTGCAGCACCGCAGAATCGGTGTCCGCCGGAGCAGGTGACAGCATGCTGTCCGGCAGCACCGTGTACAGCTGCTCGCAGATCTGCACGGTGTCCCCTGTCAGGATCCGCAGGCTCGGTGTCAGCATGACACCGCCCTGAATCGCCGTCACGTGCCGGAAGCCGCGTTCTGTAAAGGTGTTGTGCGTTTCCTGCCGGATCGCAGATTCCAGTGCGGCAAGGTGTTCCGCAAGCAGTTCGTCCGGTGTTTCGGTGTCCACAAATTTTCGGAGATGCTCTACTGTCATTAACATTGTGCATCATTGCTCCCTTCCTTACTTCTTAAATTTGGCAAGTACTACCTTAGATGTGTCAGACAGAGCCACAGCGTAGAAACGATCTGCGCTAATATCTGTCTTTCTTGCAAGCGTGTCACGCTCTGTTTCCACGTTGGTGTCACGCTTCAGGTAAATGGTCAGTGCGGCAGTGTCGTCCTCGGTTTCGTCGTCCTGATTCAGCTTGACGATGGGGCAGAAGTAGCACGCCGTAGTGGACTTTGTGACCTTGTCGCCGACCTTTGCAGCGGGCAGGGTTTTCCGGATCTCCGCGATGTTCCCCTCAGTCGCCGCCGTGCCGCTTTCGTCAAAGTAATACCACTCGCTGTGCAGCGGCACTTTCTTGGACGGCACCACGCGGCAGTTTGCCACCATGCCAATTTCACCGGTCAGCATCACGCCGTCCTTGTACTTGTCTGCACTGAGGAAATCGCTGTCCTTCCGCAGCTGTGTCACCTGCTTCGGGTGCACAAAGATGACCTTGTCCGTATTCACTTCCTCGTCCAGCACGTCAATGGCGTCTACAATGCCGGCGTACTTGATCGCCGCCGCACTGCTGTCATAGGTCAGCTGTGCCCCCTGCAACGCAGCCATGGCATCGGCATCGACCTTCGCCGCGATGGACTTTCCGATCTGGTTATTGGTTTCTGCCACCGGATTGCCGTAGCCGGACAGCACAGACTCATCGGTCAGCTCCACTGCCTTCATTGCCTTCTTGATCTTCACGGTGGTGGTGCTGGTCTGGAGCTTTACGGTGTCTGCCTTTACGCCCTCGGCAACGTCTACCGCATCGCCGATGTAGCTGTACTGCGGCACGGTGATCGTGTCACCCGGTACGCCCTGCAGGGTGGTGTCCACCTTTGCGAACGGAGTGACGACGATCTTACTGGTGATTTTGGCGGAGATCATATCCGCCATGACCTGCGGGTTTACAAGGTCCTTAATAGTTGTTGTTTCTGCCATGGTTATTCTCCTTTTCTCCCGGTAAGGGTGTCGTATGTGTCTTTGTCGGTCTTGTACAAGTCCAGCCGCTGGGCGTAGGACATCTTTGCAAACGCATCAGCAGTCACCGCAGAGCCGCCGCTGTTGTCCGGCAGCTTCTGTTCCAGTATCTGCTTTTTCTCTGCCGCCGCGAACTGCGTCGGATACTGGGATTTCAGCGTTTCCAGCGTGGTGTCCCAGCCTGTCAGATCGCCTTTATCGTCCAGAGCCACGCCGTCCATGCCTTGCAGTTTGTACGCCAGATAGTCGGTGTCCAGTGCTCCCGCTTTCAGCAGTGCCACCTGTACCGCAGCGTCCAGCTTCGCCTTGGCGAGTTCCGCTTCCAGCTGTGTGATGCGTGTGCTCTCCTGTGCCTGCTTGGCGGCGTTGTCTGCCTTGGTCTGCTTCTGGGCTTGCTTTAACGCGTCCTGTGCCTGTTGCAGCTGCACCTGCAACGCGTTGTACTCTGCCGCTGTGTAAGTCTTTTCCGGCGGCGACGCGTCGGGTTCAGGCGGCTGTGCCGGATTCTTCTTCGGTTCGTCTGCCATTTGAATCAGTCCTTTCGTGATTTGGGTATAAAAATAGCACCTGATTGCTCAGATGCTGATTTTTCGATAAAAGAACGCCGTACCCGCTGGCTTTTCCTGTTCTTGTTTTCCGCCCTCCGCCAGTTTTCGCCCGTGGTCGGGGCAGTGATTACAGTTCGATGTCTTCGATCGCTGCACGTGCTTCCAGACTGGCGATATAGTCAGCCATCGCTCTGATCTGGAAATTATAAATTCCTCTCGGACAGGTCGGCTGGAAGTTCAGTTTGCCTTCGTCCCATTTGTCCAGCATTGCTTTCAGCTTCTGGTACCGGACGCACACTTGCATATACTCCGCTTTGAATCGCTCTTTGTAATCGTCACTGCACATCAGTGATACTGTGTCTTTCAGTTTCGTTTCTCTGTATGTTCCCATGTTCTTTCTCCTTTCGGGCATGAAAAAAGCACCTCGGGTGAGATGCTTTATTTCATATAATTTTCAATTGAATCTTCTGGGTGCTTTTCAAAATATCGATTTAATATTCTAGTTGCACTAGTTGCCAGCATTCGTTTCGAGTCATATTCTCCGTCCAACATAGAATATTCTTTGTCATCTTGCGTATAAGGCTTGGCAAGTTTGGATTGTTCAATCAGTCGTTTTATTTTTTCCGTTGAAAACTGTAACTCCGTTTTCAATTGCATTATCAAGCACCTCCTCCGAAAATCGTATATGATCCTCCGCTGTCATCTCTATTAAGTGATTCATTCTTATGTTGTTGACATAGTCCTCAAAAAAATCTACGTCATAATCTGGCGTTTTATAAATAAAGTAAGGCGTGCCATCGTTGCCAATTGCACCCAAGCCCATCATTTTTTCTTGCCGAATAAATTGCTGAATGTCCGCTTCACTAAAAGGAAGCCCGTCTGGGTGATTATGAATTACAATATGTGGTTGTTCATATTGCTTTAAAGGAATACTTGGACTTCCAGAAGTTCCTTTATATCTATCAATTTCTTTGAATTCACTGTTTAGTACAATCACGCCTTCTGTGCCAAGTTCACTGCTTTGCATATACTTTAATAAAGCTTTGCACGATTCTCTAAGGAAATCATTTTCCTGCTCTGTTAATCCGCTTATTTTTATTTTAGGAATATTTTCAATCCGTTCGGGAATGATGCTATAATATTTCAGATTCTGATTGAAATACTTTGTCTGCACTTTAATGCTGCTTTCTATATCTTTTATTATACCACCATCGCCGCCCGAAGTCAACGCCTTTCCGCCGATTTTCTCCGCCTGATACGTCTTTCCCGTACCGCCGTTGTCCTTTGTTGCAGGCGGCGTCACTTCCACAGCGTGCCCCGCAGGAACCGGAACTGTTCCGTCCGGTTTCTCCGCTGTTTCCTGCACGTATCCCGCACGATATGCCGCGTAAGATTCACTGGAAACCTTCACAAGGGCTCTGTGCTGGTTGTCATACTTGTAATCGCTGTCAGTTCTGACTGCCCACCTTGGACGGCTGTAGGCGTGACAGCGGCAGTTGATGTCCTCGGACGCAATGCCAAACTTACCGGGTGCCTGTGCCTTTCTGCCGTCTATCTCAAATGGCTCGTCCAGTTCGCGGACCTGCCCGTCCAGCTGGACATGGTGCGGGCGTGTCTTTTTGTCCATGGTGCTATCCCACTGCTTCACCAGATCTGCACCCTGCTGCTTCGCCGTTCTGGCGGCTTCCAGTCTGGCGGCGTTGGCGATACGGTTTCCCTCGGTACGCACGATCAGCTTTGCCCGTCCCAGTGCCCCGCCACGCATAGTGGCATAGTTGCCGATCATTTTGCCGGTGATCTGGTTCGCCATGTCCCCGTAGCTTGCACCAGATGCAAAGCCGGCGGAAACAATATCGGTGATATGCTTTTTCAGTCCGGCAAAGTCCTCGCCGATGCTGTCATACAGCGGCTTTACAAGCTTCGTGTCGTTGATGGCAGCCTGACAGACCTTATCCTGCGGAACTGGCAGCGAGAGCCGCAGCCCGTCGCTTTGCAGTTCGTACAGCACCGCCGTGTGCCCTGTGAGATAGCAGTCCTGCAAGTACTCCTGCACGGTGCGGTACGTCTTGCTGTGCAGCTTTCCGAGAATGCGTTCCAGCTGCTTCTGCAAGCCCTGCTGAAACGCTTTCTGGTAGGCAACAGCCTGCCGGTTTTCCACGTCAGTCCGTTCGTCCAGCTGCCGGAGCCTGTCCTTGACATCTTCCAGTGCTTTCTGATACGACCGTTCCAGCTGCTCCATGACTTTTTTCTCGGAAAGCAGCTCATACTGCGTGGTCTGCTTCTGTGCCGGTGTCATCTGCCGCACCTTCTTCCAGCTGCTGCATCAGGCTGTCCAGCTGTGCACCGTCCGTCTGTTCCAGCGACTTCCGCACCTCTGCCTCGTCCAGTTCCAGCACCTTGCACAGCGGCTGCAGCACGGCTTCCACGCCCAGCTGTGCCGCCGCGGCAAGCAGAGTGCTGACCTTGATCTGCACGGCGGCAGCTTCCGCACTGCCGATCGCCGCGTTGTCGGATTCGTTCGTGATACAGGTTCTTGTGAAGTCCATTTTCACGTCAGCACGGGTGAACGCCGTCCCCCTGTCCTTGTTGATCTGCTGCAATACCACGTCGATGATGCCGCCCATCATCTGCCGCAGGTGTGTTTCCAGCTTGCCGCACTTGATGTCCAGCAGGGCGTACCGGGACTTGATGACCACGTTGGTGATATTTCCGTCGCCGACCTGTGCGGCGTTGAAGCCCATGCCGAACTGATAGATGTTCTCTTTGTCCAGTTCCAGCTTGACCTTGCGGGCTTCATAGGGCACTTCTACCGTTTTCATATCCACCCCGCCGCTTTCGCCGGTGCCGATCACCTTCTTGGTCTTGATGTTTTGCATCAGTTCCGTCATGTCCGTGCCGCCGTATCCGGACACGACCACCAGATACTCCGCCGCGTCCTGCAGGTTGTTGGACAGCCCGCAGGACATCAGGTCATAGTCGTCGATCAGCGACTTCACCGGCTGAAGCCCCGAAACGCGTTCACGGTTGTTGTCGATGCGGAACCACGGCAGAAAGCCCAGCCCCTCGAAATAGGTATCGTCGGAATTGCCCTTTTTGTAAAGCACATGCGGCCGTGGATTGGGAAGCCCGTTTTCCGGTTCGTCCAGCGTGATCGTGCCGCTGTCCGGCTGCGTATACGTCCACGTCTGCGTGTCGTCCATGACAAGCACCTTGTACACCGTGTGCCCGTACATGTCTGTCCGCTGCGGATACCGGTACAGCACATAGTCCCTGCCGTCAGAAGTGTATCTGCCGTCCGCTTCCACCACAGACAACGCATCGGCACACTGGAACGCCAGCCTGCCGTCTGCGTTCATATAGGCGTACAGCCAGCCCCAGCCGCAGACCACCGCATCTGTACAGGCATCTGCCAGCTCCGCCCGAAAGCGGTCGTTCTCGTTGAAGTAGCTGTCCAGTTCCTTTTGCAGCTGTTCATCTTCGGCGACCATGATCCTGTCACGGTTGCTGAGCAGATACTGTACTTCCTGATCTGCCAGTTCCGTGAAAAACGGGTGTGAGATTTTGATGTTGCTTCTGGTTTTGTCCTCTTGCAGCTCTCCGTGAGCATCATAGTAAAACAGGCGGTAGTTCTGTATCGCATGGCGGGCGTGGTAGTACTGCCGCCCGATGCGTGCCTGTGCCTTTTGCGGATCCCCGTATGCTGTGTTCAGCAGCGTTTGTATTTCTCCGATGTGAAGCATTCTTTCACCTCCTACACAAGCCACATGCCGAGTGGCTTGGGATTTTCATATACTCCGGTCAACGCGTCCGGTGCGTCGTCGTGGGCATTCTTTCCGGTACGCTGATAGGACAGCACCGCACCGGCAAAATCCCGCCAGCGGTCTGCCCAGTTCACCGGAAACAGCACGTTCTGCATCACGCCGGTGCTGTTGGACAAAATCCGTGCAGTCTTGTTCTTATGCTGGTGAAACCACGTAATTTTCGTGTGCCGGTTTCCCAGCTTCCGGCATTCCCATTCCACGTTTCTGGCGAACCCTCTGCCGCCGTTGTTGGACTCGATGATCGCACAGCCAATGCGGTGCTCGGTCAGCATCTGTGCCGTCTGTGGCTCGGTGGTTTCCATGGGTGCACTGGTATAGAGCACGTCCAGCACGTAGTACGTGCCGTTGTACACGCCGTAGCAGATGCTGCACAGGTAGTCGCTGCCCTCGTCTGCGGTATCGGTGTAGCACAGCAGATACTGGAGCAGGGATGCCCCGTTCTCATCCGTCGGCAGTGCAGTGTACGTTGGAATCCTGGTGTACAGTCTGCCCCTGATGTCCATGGGCTCCTGCTGATAGTTGGCGGCGGCGATCTCTTTTCCCATGGCACTCGTCTTTGCCAGATAAGACCTTTTGGTCAGCACGGCATCACAGAGCATTGTGCCGTCGTCCTGCAACGCTTTCATACAGACGTGCCGCATCTTTGCACCGGACTTTCGGTAGTGCTCCAACGCCCGCCCCGCGAGGTCGTCTGTCGTCCAGCGTGTCATGATGATGAGCAGCTTTCCGTTTTCCTCCAGGCGGGACTGCATCGTATCCGTAAACCAAGCCCAGTGCTTTTCTTTCACCAGTTCGTTGTTGGCTTCTTCGGCGTTTTTGATGAGGTCATCGATAATCATCAGCGATGCCCCAAAGCCGGTCGCCGTACCGGTGGGCGATGTGGCAAGGTAGTTGTTGTAGCCGCCCTCCAAGCTCCACAGGTTCATTGCCCCGTCGCCGTGCTTGATGCGGGTGTCGGGGAACACGTCGGCGTACACCGGTATGTACAAGTCCGCCTTTTGCTCGGAGATCGCGTTTCGCACATTCTTGGAAAACATGGTGGAAAGCGTTTCGTTGTAAGAGCCTGTCATGATTTTCTGAGAGGGATCACGGCCGAGCACCCACTCCACCAGCATGCCGGCTGTTCTGGACTTGCCGTGACGGGGCGGGAGATTCACGATCATCACTTCGTCATCAGATTCCACGAACGCCTGAAACTCCCTGCACAGCCGCACAAGATACTGCCGGTCAGGCTGATAAAAGTCAGGTGCCATCAGGCTGCAATAGTCAAAAAAGTCACGCCTTGCCAGTTCCGCTTTCGCACCGAGCACGATCAGCCGCTTATCCACTGCCGATCACTTTCCGCAGTTCTTCTGTGGTGAGTTCTGCAAACGGATTTTTCTGCACCGATGCCTCCACCTTTGTGGTGTACTCCCCCGTCATCTTGTTCAGCGTGTCCACGGCTCGGATACGGTCTGCGGCGGCGTTGTCCTCGCCCCTGGCGATGTCGGACAGCAGCTCCTGCCGGTCCCGTGCCGTCATGATGCGTGCGGTCTGGGCAGCTTCGGAAAGCTGTTTGATGTAGGCGGCGACTGTAGTATTTTGTAGTAGTTTCGCTGCGTTGGTGTTGGCGAACTTTTCGGAATATCCGGCTTTTACTGCACTCTGTGTGGCGTTACCGCACTGCACGTAGTATTCTGCAAATTTTCGCTGACGTTCGGTCAATGCGGTCACGCTCCTTTCTCCGCAAACAAAAACGCCGCAAGGAAATCCTCACAGCGTTTTGCTTTTTTCGTCAGTATAAGTATAACACGGAATGTGGATTACTGCAAGTGGTTTGGCGGTTATTCTCGGTTAGTTTCGGTTAGTGACGGGGTATTTTTTATGATTTCGAATCCGGTGCTGTACAATTCTTTGGTTTTCTTATAGTCCCGATGCAGATGCCGTGTTGCGATCTGTTTCAGGGACAGCCCTTGCAGCAAGTACTTTTTCAGTGCAATCCGCATATCTACGGTTTCTTCATCGCTGCCGCAGAGTGTTGTGTTGATATGCTGCATGATGCTCAGTTCCAGCCGGTCACGCTCCTGCTGGAGTGCAGCGATCTTCTCGCTGATCTCTGCGGCATCGAGCAACTTTTTCTCCGTGCTGTTCCCGTGGGTTCCCCTCACTCCGCCGATGCCGTCGAACTGCACCGATTTCACAGACGTGCAGATCTCCTTGTCGATCTGTAGATCTTCGATCAGCCTAGGGATACCACGATAGCGTGTGATCTTTTCTTCGATGGTCATTACATCTCCTCCAGTTCCGGCAGCCCTGCCTTCTGCCGCAGTTCAATGATGTGCAGCGTCAGTGCCGCATAGTACGGCGTGAGCAGGTCACGCTCGATCGACCGTAACTGTGCCAGATCATTGTCGCTCCCGGTTCTGGCGTAGCGTTCCAGTGCAGTGCGGTACCGGTTCATCTGTCCTCGCAGGATATGCTCTGCGATGCGGACGCAGCCGGTGTCGTCCTTGCAGCTGTCAGCACTGTTCCTGCCGTCCTTCTGGAACAGCGGGCAGCTGATCACACAGTAGGTTTCGTAAACGCTGCCGCTCTGTTTCTGCTGGTGCTTTTCCGCCGTCCAGCCCTCCACCAGCTGGAATGCTCTCGACCAGCTACACCCCGCATCTTTGGTGGGGACAGCGTTTTTGCACTTCCAGCAGAGCGTGGCTTTCTTGATTTGCTTGTTTTCCATGTGATTCCACTCCTTTTGGGTTTCATGCTCGGTTTACACTCGGTTAATGCCCGCGTGCGTTAGCGTTTCTTCCGGTTCTCCCGATACTGTTTCTGATACGCTTTTCGTCGGCGTATGGCACAGGCGTTGCAGAATCTCCGGTCGCCTTTCACGCCGATCAGCAGCTTGCCGCAGGTTTCGCAGGGTTTGGTGGTCATGGCTGTGCCTCCTCGTGCATTCTTGCTCCGCAGTTCGGGCAGTAATCAAACGTATCTGTCGGCATAAAAAACGCTTTTTTGCATCTGCCACAGACAGCAGCCCCATTTTTGATTGTTTCACCGTCATAACTCGTGACATCTTCTCGTGTCCAGCGGGCTTTCGGCGGTTGATCTGTCCGCTGATTCCATTCATCAGCAGCAACTTCTCTCGCAGTATAGTCAACACACGCCACAACCGTTCTGCTTCTTGCAAGGCATTTTGTACACATCACAAAAGCACTAGCGTCACGGAATCCCATTTCCGCCTCGCCACCACAAAACGGACAGTTTTTCAATTTGATCTCACTCATGTTCCTCTGCCTCCTCGATCTCCACAAACACTCCCGGCACATCTGCCCAGAACTTTTCTGTCACCGCACTGTAGATCTGCTTGTCGTCGTTCCAGTAGTGCAGCCGGGTCATGATGTCGAACAGTGCCTTGCACAGGTTGTCCACGTCCGGCTTGTTGGTATAGGGTTCGCCGTTCTGGTGCTTTGCCTTTCTGGGATAGCACCACTTCACCACCACACGAACCGCACCGCTGTACGGCTGCTCCGGAATGTGCTTCATGAGATGGGCGGTCAGCTTTGCCTCTGCCTCACCGTTCCCACGCTGGTAGAACCGGTGTCTGCCCTGCTTGTCGATGGTGTGTCCCACCTGCTGGTGTGTACTGGTAGGCGGTATCATCGGCAGGAAAAATGTTGTCATGTTCGTACCTCCATTTCTGGTTCTGTGTAACTGCCTTTTGTCAATGGAATGTGGTGTGTAGTGTAAGAAGGGCAGGCTCTCAAGCCCTTCTTTCACGTACACCCCATTGACTCCGATTTTGAGGGAAAGGAAAAATATATATTATATAAGGGATTTTTCCCTCGCTTTTTCCCACTAAATCGCTAAAGCGTTTTACTCTGCTTTTTTCTTGGTGATAATGGAATTTTCTACGGTGAAATCATCACAGCGTTTGATGCGGTTTCGGATTGTTTTTTCCTCTACGCCCAGATACTCTGCCATGTCCTTGACCGTAACTTGTCCATCTATGTTGCAGGCATCGAACGTGTTCAGAAGTTCAGCTCGCTTGTCTGCATTCTTTGCTTTCTCTGTACGTCTTTTGCCCTCGCCGCCACGCTTTGCTCCACGCTGATGCGGCGGCATCTCGCTCTCTGCCTGCAAGTCTTTCAGCACGCCCACGGTGTCCTCCACGTGGACAGGATACCGGAACCACAGGTTCTTCGGCTCGAACTTCGGGAACTCCCGGAGTGTGCCGTCCAGCCGCCATGCGGTTCGCTGCCGCACTGTCCGCTTGACCGCCTCGATCTCGCCGAGAAAGCCCTCGTACACCGCCGGCGGCAGATTGTCCCGGCACAGCTTCAGGGATTCCACATGGCTCAGCAGCTCATCCGGTGAAGCATCTGCCAGCACTGCCGGAGCATGCTGCCGCAGCTTTTCAATGCAGGCTTCACAGATGGCAGTGTTGGTCTCCTGTTTGAGGATCTCGTCCGTCAGTTCCAGTTCTGTCATGTCAATGAGTGCGTCCGGATCACGGGCAAACACGCCGCTGCCGGAGGCACGGTCCATGCTCCGCTTGCCGCCCTGTGCTCCCTTGCTGTGGTGGTGGCAGTAGATCACCGCACAGCCCAGCTGGGTGCACACCTTGTCGAACTGGTTGCAGAAATGTGCCATCTGGTCGGCACTGTTCTCGTCACCGGTGATGACCTTGTAAATGGGGTCAATGATGACGGCAATGAAGTTTTGCTTTTTCGCCCGACGAATCAATTTCGGTGCAAGTTTATCCATAGGTTCGGTTACGCCACGCAAATGCCACACCTCAATATTCCGAATATTGACCGGAGGTATCTGCAAAGTAGTATAAACATCATGGATTCTGTGGTCACAGGAAGCCTTGTCCAGTTCTAAGTTGACATACAGCACTTTTCCCTTGGTGCATTGCCAACCCATCCACTTTCGCCCCTCTGCCATCGCAATGCACAGTTCAATCAGTGCAAAAGATTTTCCAGCTTTCGACGGTCCAGCCAACAGCATTTTGTGTCCCTGCCGCAGTACATTTTCAATCAAAGGCGGTGATAATTCCGGCATATTCTCCCATATCTCCGCCATATTCTCAAACTCCGGCAGATCATCGGTGACGCTGTCGATGTAGTCTTTCCACTCGTCCCAGCTGCCCATTCCGATATTTACCGCAACCAAATACTGTTTCTTTTCTCCACGTACAACGCCGGGCATTCGGGAGAGCCGTGAAGGATTTTTACAAGCACGGTCAACTTGCAAGCCGTTCTTGTCGCAAATCTGATACAGAAATGCCACTCGTTCCCGATATTCTTTTGCGTTGCCGGCTTCCACTCGCACAATTGCGTGCAGGCTTTTTCCGCCGCTGTAGACAAGGCAGGCAATGGGCAATTGCAGATCACGCATAATTCCGTTTTGCTGTTCAATCGGGATTCCGTCAGATTCTACCAGAGCATAACGAAAATCTGTGACATTTTCATTTTTACCGCCTTTTCCATCCAATGGATTGAATCGGATCCATGCTCCGATATTCGGATCGTAGTCGCCAAAAACTGCACCAAGATCATTTTCGCAATACGTCAGATCTTCCAGCAGTTTTCCGGCAGTCCGGTCACAGCAGCCGGCATCTGGAAGATACTTTCCGTCTTGATTTTTCCAACTGTGTACCACATAGCCCACGTTCTCCTCTGCCTGAAACAAAGTGCTGAGATATGTGCTGATCTCTTTCACTGGATTCCACTGTGCAAACAGCGGCTTTACCGGAAGTGCCTGTGTCTGGCACGGTCCTGTAATGGCATAGTCCTCCCCGATGTAATCGTCCCAGCTGAGGGCTCTGGATTCTTTCGGGGCACTCTGGGGACGATAGCCGTTTTCCAGTGCCATGTGTACAATTGTTCCGGCAGTGACCGGGTGCTCTGAGCCGGCGAAAGACCGCCACTTCTTTTCGCACTCGCCGCTGTGATACCGGGCAGTGTCACGCTGTGACCAGCTGTCCCAGAGGGAGCAGTCATAGCCGGCATCTTTCAGTGCCATGCCCACGCCGCACCACTCCTGATAAGTCAGAGCCGCCGGGTCGATGTAGTCCAGCAGTTCGTCTAAGTTGTCGTCTTTGTAATCCATTTATCCATGCACCTCCGGCACATACTCCGCCGCTGTGATCGACCGCGGCACACGCCAGCCGTTTGCGGCAATGCGGTTGATGAGGTTCTTTGCCGCATCGAAGGACCAGCTGCCCACGTGCTGAAAGCCGTACTTTTCCAGACAGCGTATCTGCTTCGGCGTAGCCAGTCCGCTGATCTGCCGCTGTGCCACCGTGCGGAGAATCTGTTCCGCCTTTCCGGCACTCTCCACCGCATCGGGGTCAATGCCCCGTTTCTCCAGGTCTTTCTTCTGCTTGTCCGTCGGCGGACTGGATTCCCACCCGAACGACGGCACATAGCCGGTCAGATCCTGGGACTGGATCGACATCTCGTATTGCAAAGGGTCGACTAGTTTCGACTTCCGCTTTTTCATGGATTCCAGCTGCTCCGCCAGCTTGGACTCCCGGTCTGCCACCACGTCCTCGGACGCTTTGTTTTCAGCTTCCTCAATGTCCACCGGCACGCCGGGCTGCTGCTCCAGCTGCTGTGTCATTTTCTGCTGCACTTCTTCGTCCTCGCAGATGAGGCACGCCGGACGGCACAGCTCGTGCTTTTCCGTGTTCCACAGGAAATCCAGCAGCAGAAGGTGGTCTTTCCCCTCTGCCAGCCGCGTGCCGCGTCCCACCATCTGGCAGTACAGGGCACGGACTTTCGTCGAACGCAGCACCACCACGCAGTCTACCTCCGGGCAGTCCCAGCCCTCGGTGAGCAGCATACTGTTGCACAGCACGTTGTATTTGCCGTCGGAAAAGTCCCGTAAAACCTGTTCCCGGTCGTCGGATTCACCGTTGACCTCTGCCGCCCGGAATCCGTGCTGACAGAGAATGTCCCGGAACTTCTGGGAGGTTTTGACCAGCGGCAGGAACACCACCGTCTTCCGGTCGGCACAGTATTTCGCCATTTCGGCGGCGATCTGGTCGAGATAGGGGTCTAGTGCCGTGGCAATGTCCCCCGGCTTGTAATCTCCGGCAGCCGTCCCCACATGGGTGAAGTCGATCTGCACCGGCACGGTCAACGCCCGGATCGGTGTCAAGTATCCCTCGTGAATGGCCTGGGGCAGGGTGTATTCATACGCCAGACTGTCAAACACCCTGCCCAGATTCTGCTTGTCGCCCCGGTCGGGCGTTGCCGTCACGCCCAGTACGTTGGCATCTGGAAAATGTTCCAGAATGCTCTGATAGCTGTCGGAAATGGCATGGTGTGCCTCGTCGATGATAATGGTCTGAAAGTAGTTCGGCGGAAACTGGGCAAGGCGTTTCTGCCGCATGAGGGTCTGAACGCTGCCCACCGTGACACGATACCACTCTCCCAGACAGGTCTGCTCTGCCTTTTCCACGGCACATTTCAGACCGCTGGTGCGTTCCAGCTTGTCCGCCGCCTGTTGCAGCAACTCGCCCCGATGTGCCAATATCAACACCCGATTGCCGCTGCGAACTTCATCTTCGGTGATTTTTGCAAAGACAATGGTCTTGCCGCACCCGGTGGGCAGCACCAGCAGCGTCCGCTTTCTGCCCTCGTCCCACTCCCGGTGCACGGCTTCTCTCGCCGCCTGCTGATAAGGTCGCATTTGCATGATGATCGTACTCCTTTCCATACTGGCTCCCCTGTAGGGGAGCTGTCACCGTAGGTGACTGAGGGGTTTCACTCCTTAAAACTGTCCCCTGTTCCAGCCGTTCTGTGTGCCGTTCTGGGGCTGCTGCCACGACTGTGGGTTGTTTTGCGAGTACGGCTGCTGCGGCGCGTTGTAGGGCTGCTGTGGGGCATTCTGGGCGGTCTGTGGCTGATCGTAGGACGGATACAGCTTGTCGATCTGGTTTGCCTGCCCAGTTCCGCCGCCGTCCCGCTTTTCATAGGTGCGGATTTTCACATGGCACACGCCGGACTTGCCGCACACCTGTGACCAGTTCATCTGTGCCGCCTGCCCTTTCTGTTTCATGCCGATGCTGGCGAAAAACTCGGACAGCTTCCATTCCATTTTCGTGTGCAGAAACAGGTTCTCCTGCAGGAGAACGCTGCTGCCGTCCGGGCTGAACACCCGGAAGTGGACGATTGCCTTGTTGCAGGGCGGAATGTTCGCCGAGCCGGCATGTCTGGCACGGTCGAACTTCTCCACGGTAAAGCGGTAGTCGCCCTCCGGCAGCAGAATAAAGCTGCTTTCCTGCTGGATCTCGTCGCCCCAGCCAAGTTCGTGACCTTGGGTGTTTGCGGTTGTGTTGTTGTAATTGTTCATGTAGAACCTGCCTTTCTCTTTGTGCGGTATTGCCTTAAAACGGCACTCGATTTTGCTGTATCATTTCCACGATGTTCTGCCACCACGGAATGCACCAGCCTTCCACGAAGTCCTGCGGATAGTTCTGCACGGGCATATCTGCCGGGAAATAGCCCTTTTTGCCTACGACTGCCTGCAATTCCGACGGCTGCACCTGTGATGCGGTCATCAGCTGTGCCAGCTGAGGTGCGATGCCGTCCAGAATGTGCTGGGTCTGCACGTCGGCTGCGGTCGGCTGCGGCTCTGGCAGCTGTCCGTCTGCGGTAATCAGCAGCTCCGATTCCGCCAGATCCTTTTCCGTGGGCAGTCCGGCAGCCTGTGCCTTTTCTATGACCTGCTGTGCTTTTGGAACAGGTGCGGCAGCTGGTGCAGGTGCAGCGAAGACGGACGCAATGGACGCATATTCCAGGGGCAACATCTCCGGCAAGCCGAACCGGTTCTTTGCGTCCCACCACGCCGTTTTCGTGGTGTACATCACACGGTTGCAGGCAGTCGCCTTGTGCTTTTTGCCCTTGTCGTCGGTGGCGATGACGTAGGTCTGGAACGCCAGAAACAGGGTGATGTCTGACCACTCTTTCAGCAGCGGTGCGATCTTGTTGGTGGTCTTGTTCCCCAGCTTCAGCTCCCAGTGATCGAACTCCGCATCAATCTCCGGCAGGGACGCTTTTCGGGTGACGGCGTGGCAGAGCAGTGCCACATTAACGCCAGCCTGCACAAGGCGTTCTGTGCTGTCCAGAAACCGCCCGATCTCCTCCGCTTCATACTCCCAGCCCTTGCCGTAGCCAAAGCCCTCGATGCCGTTCACCTGGTGCTTGCTGCACAGCTGGGCAATGGCGAGGCGTTCTGCCCAGTCGAAGGTGTCGATGCACAAGGTCTGATACTGCCGCTGTGCGTGGGATTCCAGCACGAAATCCACTTCCTGCTGGAGCATCTCCCAGCTGGTGGGCTTGGGCAGCCGCCGGACGTTCATCTTCGAGGTGCTGCCCTCGCAGTCCAGAAACACCGCTCCCGGCAGCTGTGCCGCCAGAGAGGTCTTTCCCACGCCCTCCTGTCCGTAGATGACCAGTTTCACGCCGGCACCGGTCTGAATGCCGTTTGTTTCTTCAAAATTCATTGTGATGTTCTCCTTTCCACGCTTCTTCTGTTGTGTGCTTGGGTTCTTGCATCAACCCATCGGCAGTTTTCAGGACAGTAATTCCCATTATTATCAATTCGGTCAATCGTGCAAGCTCCACGCAATGCATACGGGTCATAACCAGACTTCATTGCCCATTTATAAAATGCTTCAAAGCTTTGTTTCCACTCTTGACAAACAGATATTCCTCGACCGCCGTATAAGTGAAAATGAACATTATTAGGGTCAGTGCAACGCTGACGCATTCCGCACCAGACATAATACAGACGAGTATGACTCTTTCCGTGTGTATGGTGCGGCGGGTTTGTTATCAAGAAAGAATAACGTGTGCAATCGCAATGAGAAGATACGCCGGATCGGAGTGATTTGCCATCGATATTCCTTTCTGCTCCGCAGTTTTTACATCTGCATTTCCAAAAAATACGTGGCTTTATACCGTGACCAGCGTACTCTGATTTGCAAATCACATTCCAATCCCCGAATTGTTTGCCAGTCAGATCAATAAATGTTCCCATCAAAACACACCAGCTTCCCACGTTGTCTGTTGCTTTATTGCCTCATTCGGTGAAACAGAGTATCCATCAACAATCAGGATAGAGCACTCGTCCCCGGTAGACACACGGGTGGCAATTGCCTGCAAACCTTCCTGTTCCAGCCACTGCCCGAACTCCTGCAGGGTGACGCTGTCCATCTGTTCCAGCTTGTCCAGCAGCACAAAGCCGCAGTCCGGATTCAGCTTTCGCACAATGGCAGCCGCCACTCGCAGCTGCTCTGAGCCGCTCATGCTGTCCCACTGCTTGCCGTGGTACTGTAGTGTTCCGTTTTCCACCGTCAGCCCTTCCAGCGGCAGGTCGGCGGCGTGCAGCAAGTCCTGCTTCTCCTGCCGCAGTGCGTGGATCTGTGAAGTCAGTGCTTCGTAGTCCTGCCGGTAGGTCTTTGCCTCTTCCTCGGCATGTTCCTTGTTCAGATTGTCCCGGATCTTCATGTTGATGGCGTCGATCTCCGCAATGCTCTTTTCCAGTTCGGCGGTGGATTCGTCCTGCAGATCCCGTGCGGACATCTGGGCAGTCACAGCGTTCTGCTCTGCCAGTTCCAGACGCTGTTTGGCAGCGTCATAGGCAGCCTGTGCGGCGGTGAGTTCCTGTGCATACCGGGCAGCGTTTTCCCGTTTCCGCTGGTTCTCGCCGTTGCGTGCCAGAATCTCCTGCTGCCGTGCGATCAGCTCCGATGCGGAAACCGGTGTGTTCGGCACGTTCTCCCAGCACTGCAGCTCTGAGGCATACTTCTGCTTCTGGTCGGCGATTCTGCCAATGGCAGTACGCTGGTTGTACAGCCGGCTTTCCTCAGATTCAATCTGTGCCAGCTGCTCGCCCACGCCGATGATTTGCAGCAGGATCGCCGCTTTTTCCTTGTCCGATGCGTTCATGAACTTGGGCAGATCCAGTGCCAGTGCAGACAGGAACGAGTTCAGCAGCTGCTGACCTGCCTTGTTGCCGTTGGGGTCAATGACTTTCAGGCTGCTGTTCTTGCCCTTTCGCTCTACGATCAGACCGTTGGACAACTCCACATGGAGAATGGGATCGGTGTATGCCCCGTCCCTTGCCGCAGCGGTGGGCTTGTACTTGTCGCCGCCCAGTGCCCACGCAATGGCATCCAGCACAGAGGTTTTCCCCTGATTGTTGTTGCCGCCGATGATGGTCAGACCATTGGCGGACGGTTCCAGCTTTACCGCCTTGATCCGCTTGACGTTTTCGATTTCCAGACTGTTGATCTTCACGCTCATGCTTCTCCCTCCTCATACAGTTCAATGTGGTCGTAGGCGAACTGGACCATATCCCCCAGCACCTGTGTCTTGGTGCGTCCGGTTTCCAGTGCGACTTCCTCCACCAGTGCGGCGTGTTCCAGACGCAGATTCACGCTGGTGAACAGCCGCCGTTCGCCGTTCTTCCTGCCGGCAGGCTCTTTCTTCTGCATTCTCAGTTTATCCATGATGTTCCTCCTCTGCCGGCTGTTCCGGCTTGTCCGGCGGCAGCAGCAGGCCGATGTGATCGGCACAGTGCAGCCGGTTGTCTAGTCCTAAGTACAAGGGTACGCTTCTGATGCCGCAGTTCACGCAGCAGTTCTTCTGATTATCCACGGCGGCATGCCTCCTCGAATGCAGCTTTGTCCTGTGCAGCTTCCTCGTCCCGTTCGAGCTGCTGGAACTTTTGCAGCAGTCCCATTCCCCGATTCCAGATTTCTTTCGGCATCTCCATGTCGTGCCGGACGCTCTCGATCAGTTCAGCAACGATCTCGCTGTCTTTCAGTTTCGTTTCCATTTGACATTTCCTCCTAAGTGTGATATGATAGTTGTGGTTAATTATTTTCCATGCCCCCGTTACCGGTTGCCGCCGGTGCAGGGGTTTTCTTTGTGTCACAGTGTGCCTTGACAGCGTTTATCGCCACTCTGGCACGCAGTTCCTTGCTGGTTTCGCCGAGTACCTCCGGGATCCCGCCGCCGGCGTAAAGATGCTCCAGCAATGGGTAATCTGCACGGTTCATGGGCAGGGACAGCAGATACTTTATCACGCCATTGTACTCCTCGGCGGTCATTTTGAGGATCATGGGTTAGTCCTCCTCTTTTTCCATGATTTCATCGAAGTGTGCAAGAACAACGGCAAACCTTCTGAACATCTCATCCAATGCCTGTTTTGCATCGTACACGCCATTGCTGCTATCTGCCACGATGTTGGCAATGTATACCGCACCGGCAATATAACAATTCGTAACTTCGGCGGCGTTGGCGTTGCTTATCTTTGAACTCGGGGTGATCTGCTCGTTCTCGTCCATCTTGATGTGGATCTCAATGTGTTTCTTCTTTTCTTCCATGATGATACTTCCTTTCAGGTTTTTGATATGTATACTTCTGCCAGCTGGTGCAAACCATATTCCGGCTGCGTTCCAAGCACCGGCAGAAGTACCGGCAATTCCGGCAGCACGCCGGCTCTTTCTGTTGCATGGGGCTTGTCCTTTCTGCCGCTTTCGCGGCGGGTAACTATTCGGTTTCGGTTTCTGCATCATCTTCGCCGGATTTCCACGGGTGTTCCCGTGCCCAGTCCATGGCGTCAATGACACGCTTCCGCTCCTCCGGGTGGTTGTGTATATACTCCGCAATGACCCTTGCGATACGCTTAGACCACACATTGTCCCAAAGATCCTGCTTTTCCTGTTTGGTCAGGCTGTCCCACGGAACGATCTCGCCGGTTTCTTCTCGAATCAGTTTGCTTGTACTCATGCTACACGCTCCTTTCTGTACAGTTTATGCGAGTGCCGGCTTGTCTGTTGTCATGCTCCGACCATCAGCAGCCGGAACGTTTCCCTGCCCTTGGGTGTGACAAGGTCCTGTGTGCCTTTCCACTGGGTTTTCTCGTTCACGCACTCTTTCCGCTCGAACAAGCCGTCTGAGAGTGGCTTTGCATAGGCAGTCAGCTTGCCTTTCTTGTCGCGGTACATGTACTTCTTTTCCAGCAGGAATGCCACGAACTGGTTCTGTTTCACACCTAGTTCTCCGGCGGTTTCCCGAATGCCGGTCAGCAGATTCCGGTCAACCAGTTCGTCGAAGTATTCCGCTTTCGGTTTCATGATCTGGTTTTCCACCGTCAGTGTGGAAACCGTGATCTGCATCTCTTTCAGCTTGGCGTTGGACAGCTGCAAGGCTCTTGCCATGATCGCATCAGGGCTGTTCCACTGTTCCTCCACGGCAATGAAGTACTGCCGCATCTGCTTGCCCTTGTCTGTCCGCTGGAGCATACAGAGTTCCTTTGCCATGGGGATTGTCAGCTGGTGGTCGGTTGACGGTCTGCCGCCGGTACTTTCGGACAAAATTGTCCAAAAGTCCGAATTCTCGGAAAAGCCGTACTCTGTCATACGGTCAAACCACTTCTTATACGGCGTTTCAATTTTCAACGCCTCATACAGTTCCCGTCCCGATACCGTCGGGCGGTCTGCGTTGTCATAGTGGATTTGGATCAGGTCTTTCATGTTTCATCTTCCTTTCTGTTCACGCTCTGCTGTGCTCCTGCACATCGTTCTTGTTCTGCACCCGAAACTGCTGCCCCTCGACTTCCTCTCTGGCAAGCTTATAGCCGTCGAGAACGCCGGACAGATAACTGAACCGTTCCAGCGGTGCGACTACGTCCAGTGCCGCGTGGATCAGCTGCTGTGCTACTCTGGTTGCTGTCATAAGTATCACCTCACTTTTTTGAACTGTGGAGCGTTCAGGAGTTGCACCCGAATCGTACTCGTCGCTCCGTCTGCGGCGGGTGTACCAGTCCGCCGCATGGAAATGAAAGGAGGTATTCGCCACAATGGCGATTGAAGATGTTGGTAAGCGGTTTTGCGTCATGCTCGGGACGTGGAAACGCGGTTTCATTACAATTTGATTACATTTTTGTCGAATTCTGTCGAATGCTTGCATTTCACAAATGAATATGGTATAATAAAAATATCAATTTTTTAGGAGGATGTACCACTATGAAATGTCCGTCATGTGGCAGTGAAAACGCTGCCGGAACAAAATTCTGTAGCCTGTGCGGCACAAAGCTTCCGTTGGACGGTGCTGAACAGCCGACCACCGCACAGTCTGCACAGCAGCCCGTTCCGCCGCCCCCGCAGCAGCCCAACACATATCAGAATGCTGCACCGCAGTACCAACAGTACCAGCAGTATCCGCAGCCGCCGAAGAAAGAACCGCTTAGCAAGCAAACTTGGTTTGTTGTGCTGATGCTCATTCTGGTGTGGCCCGTTGGTCTGATACTGATGTGGTGCAATAAGAAAGAATGGAAGCTGCCTGTAAAAATCATCATCACTGCCTTTTTTGCCCTGATGCTTATCATCGGTGTCGCATCTGGCAGCGGCAGCAGTTCTTCTGACGATTCCAGTTCTTCCCCTGCTGTGACTACGACAGCAACCACAACGGAAGAAGCAACGGAAGCGGAAGAAACCACTACTGCACAAGCTGAAGATGCAACAGATGCACCGACGGAAGCACCGACAGAAGCGGCTGCTACGGTTGACATTACCAAAGAGGGCACATACAAAGTCGGCGTGGATATTGCCGCCGGAGAATACTGCATCTTTGCAATGGATTCCAATTTTGGCGGATACTACAGCGTAAACGCTGATAGTGTCGGCGACAGCATCATTGGAAACGAAAACTTCGATTACAACGCCTTTGTCACTGTATCTGACGGACAGTATCTTGAACTGAACCGTGCTATGGCAATTCCGGCAGAACAAATTGCCGGCAGCCCATATGCCATTATGACAGACGGTGAGGGCGAATTCCGCATCGGTATCGACCTTCCGGCAGGAGAATACAAGCTGGAATCTACAGACGAGATCGACGGCTACTACTGCGTATATGACAGCAGTGCACCGGATGCTCCAATTGTCACCAATGAAAATTTCAGCGGACAGTCCTATGTTACCGTTTCTGACGGACAATACCTGCTGCTGTCCAGATGCAAAATTGCAAACTAAGCAGATTTCTCTCTGCTTTCCCAAAAGCCTGCCGCTTTGCGGTGGGCTTTTTTGCTGCCTTGTCTACAGTATATAACGAGTGACTTTTCGTAACTTGTAAAGCAAGTTCTTTTACCCTGTGGTTGTATTCCGATTTCTGGTGTGGTATAATAGGCATCAGAAAGGGGCGAATACAATGGATTTTGATTTTCAAGGGCTTGTAGAAATGCTGATACCACCAGTGATTTCTTCTATAACCACTCTCGTAGTGCTAGGCATTACCGGAAGAACAAACAGAAAGATGAAAAAAGACCAGATTCGTATGCAACGAGTAGAAAAACTCTACACGCCATTTTATATAATGTGCATGAGAGGTGCAGTCCCAGAAAACGACACGCTTCATTTCAATTTCGATACTGCAACACGATTTCTGGATTTGTTTTCTGAAAACGTTATGTACATGGGCACAGAATCGCAACGCTTGTACAAAGTCTTTTATCTGTCTTTTCTGGATTACTTTATTTCAGATGAAGATGAAAACCAGAAATCCAAAACATTTTCAAAATCCAAATACGATTCTGCATTCAGGGAACTAGCAAAGTCACTACAAACGGATTACCAATCATTATGCCGAAAGCTAAAATTAGAGCGACCCATAGAATTATTTTGATGCGTACACTATCGCTGTCCAATATGGACTGAAAAATAACAACCGTAACAGGAACCATCGACCAACTTATCAATTGGCAGATGACCTCTGCTGTTTCACTCATGTCATTCACCCCCCTCAGTATCGTTTTCCCCTAGGCGGGAAACAGGATTTTCAGCGTTTAGGACTTTACGTCCTGCTGACAATATGATTATAGCACAGTACGTCCTAATTGTCAATGGATTTTCAAGAAAAATGTATACAAATAGTCCTTGCTGTTTTTGTTCAAGGTGTACAATACGCCCTATCCAGAAGAAAATATGCAAAAATCGTATTGACATTTAGGACGAAATGTACTATACTGTAGACAAGGAGGTGATACAATGAACACTGATAATTTGAAAGCAGCCAGAAAAAAATCCGGTAAAACACAAAAGGAAGTTGCCGAAGGAATCGGAATCGGACAAGGTACATATAAAAACTATGAAACAGGTGCACGAGAGCCTAACGGTGAAACACTAGTCGCAATTGCAAATTACTTTGATGTATCAACCGACTATCTTTTAGGCAGACCAGATGCCAAAGAGCCAGCCGATCCGATCGACAAGCTGATGACGGTGGACGAAATGGAAAAGGACCTGCTCCGAGAGTGGCTAAGTCTGGACGAAACTTCCCGAAAGTCGTTCCTGGACGTGCTGCGGAAGATCGTTGCTGCCGACCAGAAACGGCAGACTGCCGCATCAAAGCGTGCTGCCTATCTGCTCCACCGCCTGAGCCGCCACAAAGTTTCTGCCGGTCTGGGTTACAACCTGGACGACGATGATAACTGGCAGGAGGCAGAGGTTGTGGAAACCGCCGCCGTACATCAGGCGGACTTTGCTGTGGAAGTAGACGGGGACAGCATGGAGCCGGACTATCTGAACGGTGACATTCTGCTGGTACAGTCTACCCCGACGATTGAAGTGGGCGAAGTGGGCGTGTTTACGCTGAACGGTGACGGCTACGTCAAGGAACTTGGCGAGAGCGAACTGCTCTCCCGCAATCCAGAGTATGATCCCATACCGATCCACGAAAGCGACAGCCTGCAATGCTGGGGACGTGTCATCGGGAAGACGGAGCTGGTGTGAGGCATAAAAAACCGCCCTACACAGGCACATGGATTAAAATATGATCTGGATAAATGATTAAAAATTGAAAAGCGATCCTCAAAATCGACAATATACTTCTCAAAATCCCTTGACTTTTGAGAAGCTGTAGGTTACAATTAGAGTGAATCTTTCAAAAATAAGCTGATTTTGAAAGATGATTTCTAGGCCATGAGGTGATAAAGGTGAGTAAAAAAACATTATACAAATTGTTCTATGCAGATCCTTCGGCTTTTCACGCTGAATATGATAAACGCTTTCAAGATGAAGATACAATTCATCTCGATATAAAAATCGGAGAGCACTCTGCGTTTGTCTGCCAGTCCGCCGAAATCTTCAGACTGATTATTTCGATTGAACGCACGAACAATAAAATCAGCCAGATTTGCAATCGCCTTCCCGGAATCGCTTTGTCACAATTTCAGCAACGCTGTTTGATTGATGAAATCGTCCTGACAAACAATATTGAAGGTGTTCACAGTACACGAAAGGAAATCAGCGAAATTCTACAGGACTTATCCAAAAACAATAAACGTGAAAGGTTTGTTGGACTTGTAAATAAGTATGTTCTGCTGATGAAGAGTGAAAACCTGCCGCTTCAAACCCCTGAAGATGTACGTAAAATCTATGATGATATTTTCTATGAAGAAATAAAAGCGACTGATCCTGATGATTTACCTGATGGAAAAATATTCCGTAAAAATGATGTGGGCGTTTACTCTCCGACTGACAAAAAAATCCACGATGGACTTTATCCCGAATCTAAAATCATATCTGTGATGAAAAAATCTCTTGATTTTCTGAATGACAATCATTGTGATATTTTGTTGCGAGTAGCGGTATTTCATTATTTGTTCGGGTATATCCACCCGTTTTATGATGGTAATGGACGTACCAGCCGTTTTATCAGCAGTTATATACTCTCTCAAAACCTGAACAAGCTAATTGGTTATCGTATCTCTTTTACGATTAAAGAACATATAAATAAGTATTATAAAGCCTTTGAAATTTGCAATCATTATAATAATAGAGGTGATCTCACGCCCTTTGCAGAAATGTTTCTGGGGATTGTGGATATTTCCATGCATCAGCTTTATCAGGCTTTATCAGAACGTTCCGAAAAACTGATGCACTATATCGATCTGATCACACAGCTGCCAAATGCAGAGAATGAAAGTATGTGCAGAATATACGACTATCTGATTCAAGCGGCACTGTTTTCCAACATGGGAATTTCTCAAAAAGAACTGGAATGTGAAATGAGAATGACATATAACACTGTTCGTTCAAGGCTGAAACGTATTCCCGAAGAACTGCTGATTACCAATAAACAGGGCAATCGTTCATTTTACCTGTTGAATCTCAAAGCAGTCGATGAATCGCTGAAATAAGATCGCTTACGCCGCCCTGCCGCCCACCACGGCAGGGCATCATGATAGAAAGGAGCGCCCAATGAAAATCGCAGCGGCGTACATCCGCGTATCCACCGATGACCAGATCGAATACTCCCCCGACAGCCAGCGGAAAGCCATTCTGGACTACGCCAAGCGAAACGACTACATCGTACCGCAGGAGTACATCTTCGTAGACGAGGGCATCAGCGGCAGAAGCACCAAGCGTCCGGCGTTTCAGCAGATGATCGGCACGGCAAAGCAGAAAAGCCACCCGTTTGATGCGATCCTGGTGTGGAAGTTCTCCCGTTTTGCCCGGAACCGGGAGGACAGCGTGGTCTACAAGTCCATGCTCCGGAAACAGTGCGGTGTGGAAGTGGTGTCTATCTCCGAGCAGATCGGAGAAGATAAAACGTCTATCCTGATCGAAGCCCTGCTGGAAGCTATGGACGAATACTACAGTATCAACCTGTCGGAAGAAGTCGTCCGCGGCATGTCGGAGAAGGCACGGCGTGGCGGCACACTTGGGCGTGCTCCGTTTGGATATACAGCGAAAGATGGTGAACTGCTGCCCAATGACGATGCAAAGACAGTGCAGTGGATCTTCAACGCCTTTTTAAGCGGCACAGGAATGCGGACTATCGCTACACAACTGAACAACAACGGCATACGCACCGCATACGGAAAGCCTTGGGAGAACCGTACAGTGGAATATGTGCTGCGGAATATCACCTATGCAGGACACCAGCACTGGACTCCCGGGGGGACAAAAGACATGAAACACGCCGAAAAAATCAAAGGGAATACCATTGTCAAAAACAACGCTCACACCGCAATTGTGTCCGAAGAACAATTCGCCGCGGTACAAGAGAAGATCGCGGAAAACAAACGCAAGTACAAGAAGCACGAGCAGCCGGAAGTCGGTATCCCGTTTCTGGGGAAAGGGCTGCTGCGATGCAGCGACTGCGGCGGGGCACTGTGTATGCTTGGCCGTGGCAACGGGATCCAGTGCCACAACTACGCACACGGGAAGTGCAATGTATCTCACTATATCAAGCTGGAATATATTGACAAGATGATCGTTGATAAGATCAAAAGCGATGTGGAGGCACAGAATTTTCGCACCATACTGATTCCGGAAAACGCTGCGGAAGGTCAGGAGATGCAGGACAACCAAAAGGCTCTGGAACGTGCCAGAAAGAAACTCGCCCGTGTCAGGGAGGCGTATGAAAACGGCATTGACACGATAGAGGAGTACAGGCAGAACAAAGCCAGAATCCAAAAGGAAATCGAAGAACTGGAAGCGAAGCCTGCTCCGCCGAAAGAAACCCAGGAATCTGTGGCAGAAAAGCTGCGGCAGCGTATCCTGTCAAACGTTACACTTCTGGAATCCGATGCACCGGCAGGGCTGAAAAACGACATGCTCCACACATTTGTCAGTAAGATTGTATTTGACCGCAAAAACACACGTGTGGAAGTGGAATATCACGGGTGATTTTTTTATGCAGTCCGGTTATCAGCTTTTGCAGCTTGGCGGCCCAGACGGAGAGCTGTCTGCCTCTCTGCGGTATATGCACCAGCGATACACGGCAAAACCCGACAAAGTAAAAGGAGTTTTGACAGATATTGCCACAGAGGAGCTAGCCCATGTCGAGATGATTTCCGCGATCCTGTACCAGCTGACCGACGGGCTGACACCGGAACAGATCAAGGAAGCCGGATTCGACGCGTACTTCGTAGACCACACCCTCGGACTGTACCCCCAGAGTGCCGCCGGCGTACCGTTCACGGCTGCCTATTTCCAGTCCAAGGGGGATCCGATCACCGACCTGACCGAGGATATGGCGGCAGAGCAAAAGGCACGGAGCACCTACGACAACATTCTCCGGCTGTGCGATGACCCCGATGTCCGCGACCCGATCAAGTTCCTGCGGCAGCGGGAAATCGTGCACTTCCAGCGTTTCGGCGAAGCCCTGCGGCAGGTGCAGGACGACCTGAATTCCAAGAATTTCTACTGCTGCAACCCGTCTTTCGACAGCAGCTGCGGCAAAACCGCCTGCCGGAGAAAAATGCGGTAACACACTTCCCATAACTTTCAGATGCTGCTCTGTTTCCGGAGCAGCATTTTTTCTGTTTCCCTGAAAAGTTCACATACCACTCCTTGACTTTTCCCATATTTATGGTATACTAGCATACGGACAGTGTGCTTTTCGCCTGTCTATAGAAGAAGGGAGAAGTGGGTATGATACAACTCATTGCAACAGATATGGACGGAACGCTGCTGGACGAGGAGAAGCAGCTTCCGCCACAGCTGCCTGCACTGCTGGAGGAATTATATCGCCGCGATATTACATTTGCCGTGGCAAGCGGCAGGTCGCACATGATGCTGACCAACCTGTTCGGAGAACTTGCCGAAGAAATCATTTTCATCTGTGACAACGGGGCATGCGTCATGTATCCCCATGAAGCACCGCTACTGCACAGTCTGCCAAAAGATGTCATTCGCCAGATTCTGGACGCATGCCGCAGCCTGTCTGCCGGTGTACCGGTGCTGTGCGGATTCCACCACATTTACTATCCGGAAAACGACAACGCTGCCATGCAGCACGAAATTCAGCGGTATTACCGCGATCCGCAGGTAGTTCCCTATGACGACCTGTACGCCATTGATGAACCGATCCTGAAAGTTGCCCTGTGCGATACCAACGGGCCGGCAAAGGAAGCCTACCCTGTGATGCACGAAGCACTGGGCGATGCCTATGAACTGCTGATCTCCGGTGACTGCTGGATGGATATTATGTGCAAGGGTGTGACCAAAGGTGCCGCCTTACAGGGATTGCAGGAGCGTATGGGCATCACACCGGCGGAAACCATGGCATTCGGTGACTATGACAACGACATTTCCATGCTACAGCATGCGGAATTCAGCTACGCTATGGAAAACGCCTCGGAGCGTGTCCGCCAGCAGGCAAAGCACATTGCTCCGGCAAACACCAAAAATGGTGTGGTGCGGGTGCTCTGCGAAACACTGGGGATCCATATGGAATCGCTGTGAGAGTGCGGCTGCCCATAAACCAAAAATAAAATTCTCAGGGCAATACCGCACGCAATCTGCTTGCAGTGTTTCCCTTATAGCAGAGGGACGGTGCCGGCACATCCCTCTGCGTTTCTTTCACTGCAAAATTTTTCATTTCACCTGTTTTTTACCGACACTTTGCAAAAAAAGCTTTACAAAACCACAAAAATATGCTATACTGTTCTTAACGTTCTGATGATATGGAACGTGAAGGAAACACTACATGTCAGACCGCAATCTGGCATGCGGTTTTACGTTTCCTGAAAGCACTTTTTGCATTTGTCGTCACTGACAGAAAGGAGTTTTGGAATGGAAGCATCTATGCCATTTCTGCTGTGGGGCGGCTTGTTTGTGCTGACGGTTCTGGCGGAATTCGCCACCCAGCAGCTGGTGAGCATCTGGTTTGCTGCCGGTGCACTGGCGGGCTTTCTCGCAGCCTGTTTCGGGGCTTCGCCGGTGGTGCAGATCGTCTTGTTCGTGGTGATCTCTGTGGTACTTCTGATCTTCACCCGTCCTATCGTCCGCCGGATTTTCTCGTTCGGCATCAAGGACACCAACAATCAGGAGATCGGCAGGATCGCCGTCGTCATTCAGACGGTAGACCCCATACACAACACCGGACGCGTCCGGCTGGACGGGGTAGACTGGATCGCAGTTTCTCAGGACGGCACAGTCATTCCGGAAAACACCAGCGTCCGCATCGAAGCAATCAGCGGCACCAAGCTGCTGGTCAGCCGGCTGCCGCAGACAGAAGAACAAACTGTAAACAATTAAAGGAGAACACACATGGGACTGATTATTTTACTTCTGGTTATTTTCATCATTGTGATTTTTGTCACACGAATTCGCATTGTGCCGCAGGCAAATGTCTACGTCGTAGAACGTCTGGGTGCATTCTATAAGGCGTGGGGCACCGGTATCCACTTTCTGGTACCGTTCATCGACCGCGTGGCAAAGCGAGTTTCCATTAAGGAACAGGTCGTAGACTTCAAGCCGCAGGCAGTGATCACCAAGGACAACGTTACCATGCAGATTGACACAGTCGTATTCTTCCAGATCACCAACTCGGTGCAGTTTGCCTACGGTGTGGAACACCCTATCGCAGCAATCGAAAATCTGACTGCAACGACCCTGCGTAACATCATCGGCGAACTGGAACTGGACGCAACGCTGACTTCCCGCGACCTCATCAACACCCGCATCACCGAAACACTGGACCTTGCCACAGACCGCTGGGGCATCAAGGTCATTCGCGTGGAACTGAAAAATATCCTGCCCCCTGCTGAAATCCGTGATGCCATGGAAAAGCAGATGAAGGCAGAGCGTGAAAAGCGTGAAAAGATTCTCCGTGCACAGGGTGAACGGGAATATCAGGTCACTGTCGCACAGGGTGAAAAGGACGCAAAGATCCTCCGTGCAGAAGCAGAAAAGCAGACTGCGATCCTGAAGGCAGAAGCGGACAAGGAAGCCGTGATCCTGCGAGGCGAAGCGATCAAGGAACAGAAAATGCGTATCGCTGTCGGTGAAGCACAGGCAATTGAACTGGTGCAGAAGGCACTGGCAGACAGCTTGGTCAAGCTGAACGCAGCAAATCCCAGCGAAGCTGTTCTGAAGCTGAAATCGCTGGAAGCATTCGAAAAGGCAGCAGACGGCAAGGCAACCAAGATCATTATCCCCAGCGAGATTCAGGGGCTGGCTGGTCTGGCTGCCGGTCTGAAAGGTGTCCTCTCTGACAGCCCTGTAACCGCAACGGCTCCTGCACCGGCTCCGGCTGGAAAAACGGCTCCGGCAGCAGAGGCTCCGGCGGAAAACCAGTAAGCTTTCTGAGGCAGTACGGTACAAAGGCAATACCACACAAAGTCTGTGCAGATTGCCTTGATTTTCCATGAAAATATTGTGACTAAAAAGGACGGCTTCGTGCCGTCTTTTTTTGTGGAAAAAAACGATTTTCCGCGAATGCGAATTCTTGGGGCTGTTTCCCTTGCAATCCTGTCGCAAATTGTTGTATAATAGGAGTTACGAGAGAAACGCGGAACAAAAGCATGCCCGCCATGCGGCGTTTCTCCAAAGTAAACGATACTGAATCATATCCGATATTCTGACAGAAACAGAGGTTATACACATATGGTTTTTTCCCGATTGTTTTTCATTTACCTATTCTTTCCCATTTGTTTTCTCTGCTATTTTGCGACAAAGAAAACCTCTTACCGCAACGCAGTGCTGATCGTCTTTTCCCTGTTGTTCTACGCCTGCGGGGACATTTCCTTTTTGTGGCTGGTCGTCGCCAGTGCACTGGTCAACTTCGTGCTGGGGCGTGGCATCGACAAATTCCGCGACAAGGCTCCCGCAAAGGCATTCTTGGCTCTGGGACTGGTGCTGAATCTGGGTACATTGGTGGGATTTAAGTACACCGGCTTTTTCATTGAGAACCTGAACAACTGGTTCTCCCTTTCCATTCCCGTCCCCGACCTGCCGCTGCCGCTGGGCATCAGCTTTTTCACGTTCCGCACGGTTTCCTATCTCATCGACTGTGCGTGGGGCAAAGTCAAGGCGGAACGAAATTTTTTCACGTTCCTGCTGTACGTTTCCTTTTTCCCAATCACCATTTCCGGACCGATCGCACGGTACGAAACCATGCAGGCAGACCTGCACCAGCGGCGGGTGTCTGCCGACGACCTTAGCATTGGCTTCGGACGCATTGCCGTTGGTCTGGGCAAAAAGGTCATACTGGCAGACCGGCTCTCCGGCATCGTAGACCAGTTCCTGGGGAACGACTTCACCACCCAGACCACACTGGGTGTCTGGTACGGCGTGATTCTCTACGCCCTGCAAATGTACTTCGATTTCTCCGGCTATTCCGATATGGCAATTGGCATTGCCCGCATCTTCGGCTTTCATCTGGACGAAAACTTCCGCCACCCGTTCCTCTGCAAGGACATCACTGAGTTCTGGCAGCGTTGGCACATTTCGCTGGGAACGTTCTTCCGCGACTACCTGCTGTACGTACCGCTGTTCGGCAAACGCCGGAAAATCGGCGGGCTGCTGCTGGTCTGGTTCTGCACCGGTCTGTGGCACGGTGCCAGCTGGAACTATATCATCTGGGGCATTTACTACGGTCTGTTCCTCATGCTGGAAATGGGCATCGGCAAAAAGGGCATGAAAAAGATTCCGGCAGTGCTCCGGCATCTGTGCAACAAGATCGTCATCATTGTCGGGTTCGGCATCTTCTACTGTACCGGCGGTATCGACCAGCTGGGGGATATGCTGCTGGCAATGGCAGGACAGAACGGTACCGGCTGGCTGGACACCATGCTGGTCACTTCCGTGCAGAACAATCTGTTCCTGCTGATCGCTGCTCTGCTGTGCTGCTTCCCGCTGCTGGAACTGCCGAAAAAGATCATGGCAAAAAATCCGGCTGCCAATGTTGCCCTGTCCGTCACCGGCACAGTGCTTGCCGCCGGCCTGCTGGTCATCAGCAGCATTCTCATGGTAGATGCCACCAACACCCCGTTCCTGTACACCAAGTTCTGATCCAAGGAGGGAGAACACCATGGACGAAAACAACAAGCCGCAAAGTGACTTCGATCTGGATGCGGCACTGGCAGAAAAATTTCAGCAGGTACAGCAGGACGCAAACCGTCTGCGTGCCATGAATGACAATACCGATACACCGGCTTCTTCGCCTGTTCCGGAACCGACCGAGGTGCCACAGCAGGAACAGCCAGAACCGGAAACCGGATCCCCTGCTCCGGAGCCGGAATCACCGGAAGAACCGGCAGAGGAACTGCCACAGTTCGACATCGGGGAAACACCCGAAAAACCGGCTGCTACCACCGAGGAGGACAAAGCCGCAGCCAAAGAGCGAAAAGCCCGCTACAAGCTGAAACGGCAGATCCTGATCACCAACCGCATCGGTGCCGTTGTGCGGATCTTCGCCATAGGAACGATCATCTTCGGCGGCTCGATCTTCCTGCTGGTGGGCACACGCCCCACGGAATCCGCCGAGGAAAACCGAAAGCTTACCACACCGCCCAGCTTCTCCCTCGAAGCACTGGGCAGCGGCGACTATGTGAAAGACCTGATGCACTATTATGAGGACACCGTCCCCGGACGCAGCAGCTTCAAGCACATGATCAGCAAACTGGAAAGCTATCAGGGCTTACAGGGCGAGGACAAGGTGCAGTTCTACGGCAACATTGCCCCCGTCAAAAAAGAGGAAACCGCCGATGCGGACAGCAAGACAACGACGACTGCACCGGTTGCCAGCGGAAACCGTTCCACAGAAACCACCACGGCAACTACCGTTGTCACCGAGCCGGAGCCGGATCCTGTGGAGATCGGTGACGGCATTGTGCTGGTGGACAAGCGGGCGATCAGTATTTACGGCGGCAGCTTCTCCCGCGGGGAAAAGTATGCGGCAACGCTGAACGAATACAAGAAACAGCTGGGCAGCAAGGTCAATGTCTATTCGCTGGTGGCTCCTACGGCAGTATCGTTCTACCTGCCGGATTCCTACGCGGGCTATACCGGCAGCGAATCCGACAACATCGACCACATTGACGAAAATCTGAAAGATGTCAAGGCAGTCGATGCCTATGCAGCACTGGCGGCACACACGGACGAGGACATCTATGCCCGCACCGACCACCACTGGCTGCCGCTGGGGGCATACTACGCCGCAGAAGCGTTCGCCAAGACTGCCAATGTCAGCTTCGCTCCCCTGTCCGGCTACACCAAGACCACGCTCTCCGGTTATCTGGGCAGCATGTACACGTTCACCAAGAGTGCCGTCCTACAGGAGAATCCGGAGGACTTCACCTATTATACGCCCCACAACCAGTACACCACCCAGTATTATGACACCAACTTCACCAACGAACGGGACGGCAAGCTGCTGATCTCGCTGGACAACGTGGAGCCGGTCAGCTGGTATCTGGTGTTCATGGGCGGCGACGAAAAGATCACCCACGTGAAAACCGATGTCACCAACAAGCGGACACTGGTGATCGTCAAGGACAGCTACGGCAACGCCCTTGTCCCCTATCTCACGCAGTCCTTCTCGGACATCTACGTGATCGATATGCGTTACTTCGACCTGAACGCCGTTTCCTTTATGCAGCAGGTCGGTGCAACAGATGTGCTGTTCGCCATGAACACGTTCAGTGCCACCGGCGGCAACAGCGAATGTCTGGAAACAATTCGGACACAATAAGAGGTTTCACAAATGAAAGAACTGGAATATCCCTTTGACAGCAGCTTTCTGCTGCAAAAACGACGCAAACTGAAAAAAGCCCTTCTGGCAGACGGCTCTGCCCGCATGGAAAAACGCATTGCCGTGCTGGGCGGTTCCACCACCAACGACATTGTTTCCATGCTGGAACTATTCCTGCTGAACTGCGGCATTCAGCCGGTGTTCTACCAGTCGGAATACGCACAGTACTGGCAGGATGCCATGTTCGATGCTCCGGAACTGGCAGCATTTCAGCCGGATCTGATCTTTATCCACACCACAAGCCGCAACATCACCGAAGCTCCGCTGCCCATGTCCGCTTCAGAACAGGAAGTACAGGACGCACTGGAGCGGCAGTACACCCACTTCACCCAGATGTGGGAACACCTCGCGGCAACATACCACTGCCCCATTTTACAGAACAACTTTGAACTGCCGGCAACGCGGCTCATGGGCAACCGCGACGGGTGGGACTGCCACGGCATGGTGTGGTTCATCTCGGAACTGAACCGGAAATTCGGACAGTATGCCGCCGCACACAACGACTTCTACATTCACGATATACACTATCTGGCGGCAAGCTACGGGCTGGACGCATGGCACGACAATTCCTACTGGTACCTCTACAAATACGCCATGACGCTGGACGCAATTCCGGAATTTGCCTACAGCCTGACGCGAATCATTCGCTCCATTTACGGCAAGAACAAAAAGGTGCTGGCTCTGGACTTGGACAACACCCTCTGGGGCGGTGTCATCGGCGACGACGGACAAGAGGGCATCTCTATCGGGCAGGAAACCGCCGAAGCGGAGGCATACACCGAGGTACAGGAGTACTGCAAGGCACAGAAACAGCTGGGCATACTCCTCACGATCTGCTCCAAAAACGAACCGGAAAACGCCAGACTGGGACTTTCGCACCCCGATTCTGTCCTGCACGAGGACGACTTCGTGGCAATCAAAGCCAACTGGGAGCCGAAAGACCGGAATCTGGTACAGACTGCGGCGGAACTCTCCCTGCTGCCGGAAAGCTTCGTCTTTGTGGACGACAACCCCGCAGAACGGGAAATCGTTTCCGCCCAGATCGCCGGCATTGCCGTGCCGGAATTTCAGGATCCTGCGGACTGCATTCGGGTGCTGGATCACGCGGGCTACTTTGAAACCACCACATTTTCCGCAGCAGATGCCAGCCGCAGCGAAATGTACCGTGCCAATGCCCAGCGTGCCCAGATGCAGCAGACCTACGCCAACTACACAGACTATCTGCTGGGGCTGGATATGCACGCGGACATTCGGGATTTTGATGCGGTAGCACTCCCCCGCATTGTCCAGCTGACCAACAAGAGCAACCAGTTCAACCTGACCACACGGCGGTATACCCAGAGCGAAATGGAACAGGTGGCTGCCGATCACAAGCACATTCGCCTGTACGGACGGCTGCGGGACAAGTTCGGCGACAACGGCATTGTTTCCGTCGTTATCGGAGAGATCTCCGGCAACACCCTGCACATCGAACTGTGGCTGATGAGCTGCCGTGTACTGAAACGGGATATGGAACTGGCAATGCTGGACACCCTTGTGGCAGAGTGCCGGAAGCAGGGCATCACCGCCATCTGCGGCTATTACTACAAGACCGCCAAAAACGCCATGGTCAAAGACCTGTTCGGGACATTCGGCTTTACGAAAACCGAACAGTTCGAGAACGGCGACAGCACATGGCGTATGGAAATCGCCGGCTATGAAAACCAGAATCATGTGATTCAAGTCAACGAAAAGGAGCATCAGCAAGCATGACACACGAAGCGATTATGGAGAAACTGAACGAAATCTTTCAGGACATTTTTGACGATGACACGCTGGTCATCACAGAAAACACCACTGCCAACGACATTGAGGACTGGGACAGTCTGGAACACATCAACCTCGTCAGTGCTGTGGAAAAGGCATTCGGCATGAAATTCAGGATGCAGGAAGTTTCCGGCATGAAAAATGTAGGCGAAATGGCAGACATTATTGCTGCCCGTGCCGAAGAACCGAAGCCGAAAAAGCGGGGCTTGTTCCGGCGGTAAGCGTTTTTCGCTGCCTGAAAAGCAAAAATTGGAAACAAAATAAAACAAAACGCCTGAAATGTGCAGAAACGGCTGGACATTTCAGGCGTTTTGCTGTATAATGATGATAGATTTGTATACCATTCGAATCCACTCGGAGGAATCCAGATGCCAAAAGAACAGTTTTTATCTTATCAAAAAGAAAATCATCACCCGTCACAGCCGCCGGTACTGGACGCTGTCGGGTCGGTTCTGAATGCCCTGTGTGTCACCAAAGGATACACTTGGAAAGAGGCGTACTGCAAGCTGATCGCCGTCGCGGGAAAAATCGGGCAGATGCCCCAATATCCCAAAACCATTCGGGAACTGCTGCATGAAGAGGGGTTCTTTTTGCAGGCAAAAACCAATGTCAACAAGTGTATACGGGAGATCATTGCCGATTGCAACCGCAGCTTTCATGACGGCGAAGTGGTCATACTGAATTTGTCCGTCGGACACACGAACACGGATGACGGGGAATATTGTCCCCTCGTGCCCCATGATCTGGGCGGACAGGCAAAGTATGCCCTGCACTTCCCGCAGGACAACAGAGATCGGATTGCCCGTGAAGTGTGGGTTGCCTGGAAAGACGGACAGGATCACAGTCCCCTGCCGCCGCAGCAGAGCCGTACACAGAGAAAGGAACTGAAACTTCACACCGAAGAAAATGAATCGTTGGTAGTCCTGAACGAAAATCCCAACGACAACTACATTGGAGATTGTGCCGTCAGAGCCTTTGCAGCAGTTCTGGAGATCCCGTGGGCAGAAGCCATAAAAAGGCTTGCCGAAGCCCAAAACTACGCGGCGACCATTCTCAATGGGGAAAAAAACATCGAAGCCCTTTTGAAAAAAGAGGGGTTTGAGAAATTCGATGCCATGAAGCGAAACGGAAAGATCCTGACCGGCAAGGAGTTTTGCAGCCTGATTCACGACATGTTTCCGGCGGGAACAAGAATATACGCGTATTCGGGAAGAAGCCATGTAGTTGCCATTCTGGTGTTTGACGGGGAATACAAAATCGTGGACACGTGGGACAGCACCAACCGAAAAATCATAGAATACTGGGCAAAATATCCCCAAAAGCCCAAAAGGCCGAGAAAAACAGAAGCACCGACAGAAAAACTCACAGCACTCTCTGTCGGCATGACCATTCAGCACAAGACCTTCGGGAACGGCAAAGTGACTGCCCTTTCTGATACCATTGCCACCATTCAGTTTGCCGGCGGTGTCGAGAAAAAGTTTGCAGTCGCTTGGGTGCTGGGGAATTGCAGGGGAAACACTGCCTGAACTTCCATCGAAAAAGAAAAAGCTGGTATCCTGTACAAGGGAATACCAGCTTTTTGTATTCAGTGTTTCTTTTATTTTAGGCAATACCGCACAAAGATTGTGCGACAGATGCGTCGTCAAATTTTTCGTCAGATGAAACAAAAAGCGGAGTGAATACTTGATGTATTCACGAGCATTTTTGTGAAATATGACGGGAAATTTGCAAGCAGATGGCGTACAAAGTCGCCAGATGCTCTTTGTGCGGTATTGCCTTTATTTTACTTCGACGCCATTTCGCCCAACGCCCGAATCATTTCCAGATCGTCCTGTGTCACACGCATATTGGTGCAGAGTTCTCTGCCCTCGGCGGTAGTCAGGCTGATCTCGATCACGCTGCCCTCGTTGATCGCCTTAGAAGCAGCGGAGAAAAACAGAGGCACTTTCGGGTGGTTCTGCCGAAATTTCGTCAGCATGGTTTTCAGTTGCAAAATCATTTTGGGATTCATCATAAGTCAGTTACTCCTTTTCTGGTATGCAGCGGACAGTGCTCCGATACGTGGGGAAACGGCACCGTGCGGAACTGCATTCGCAGTCCGTCCAGCACCAGCAGCTTTCCCGTCAGAAGCGACGGAATTCCCAGCAGATACCGAATTGCCTCCGCAGCCTGTATGGTGCCGATGATGCCGGCAGTGACACCAATTACCGGAATGGGTGCCGGTGCATTGTCCTCCGGAACCTCTCCGAAGATGCAGCGGTAACACGGCCCCTTTTCCGGCACATATGTCATCACCTGTCCGGAAAAGCCTGTGATGCCGCCGTGCACAAAGGGCTTTTCTACGGAAACACAGACATCGTTGATCAGAAATTTGTTCTCCAGCTGGTCGGTCGCATCAATGACAATGTCATAATCCGGCAGCACCTGCCGCAGGTGTGCCTCGTCCATAAACTGAGAGTACGTCTGCACATGCACCTGTGCGTTCAGTCCGTGGAGAGATTTCGCGGCGGAAACGGCTTTGTTCTGCCTCAGACGGGATTCCTTGTGTAGGATTTGCCGCTGGAGATTGGACAGCTCCACGGTATCGCCGTCCGCAATGCCAATGGTTCCCACACCGGCTGCGGCAAGATAATACGCCGCCGGACTGCCCAGTCCACCTGCTCCGATCACCAGCACACGGCTGCGTTTCAGAGTTTCCTGACCAGCTTCGCCCAGTTCCGGCATCATGATCTGGCGGGCATAACGTTCCTGTTCCTGTAATGTCAGCATGATGCTCCTTTCTATGTTTCCTTAAAAGTGTGCCTGCAAGCCCGTCAGGTCTTTGATGACTTCTCCGGCAAGGATCAGCCCCGCCACCGACGGCACAAAGGCACAGCTTCCCGGAACCGGTTTGCCTTTCTCTGTCCATTCCGTCCGCTGCAACGCTGCCGGCAGTTCCTTGGAATAGACCACTTTCAGCTTGGGGATCCCCCGCTTTTTCAGTTCCCGCCGCATCACTCTCGCCAGCGGACAGACAGAAGTCTGCATAATATCTGCCACTTCAAACGCCGTGGGATCCAGCTTATTGCCGGCACCCATGGCACTGATAATGGGCGTTCCGGCGGCATATGCCTGCTCCACCAGTCCCAGCTTTCCGGAAACCGTATCGATCGCGTCCACCACATAGTCATACTGGGTGAAGTCAAAGTCCCCTGCGGTTTCCGGCAAGTAAAATTTCTGATGCTTGGTCACGCGGCATTCCGGATACAGCAGCCGGATCCGTTCTTCGGCAGCGTCCACCTTTGCCATGCCAATGGTGGCACGGGTGGCAATGATCTGCCGGTTCAGATTCGATGTGCAAACGGTATCGTTGTCGATCAAGTCCAACGCCCCGACACCGCTTCGTGCCAGAGCCTCCACGGTATAGCCGCCAACACCGCCAATGCCGAATACGGCTACCCGTGCCTGTGCCAGCCGTTCCATAGCGGCTGTGCCGAAAAGTAATTCTGTTCTGGAAAATGCATTCATATATGTCTATCCTGATACTTGGTCAAAACTTGGCGAACTTCTTCTTTGTGTTCCAAAAACGTTCCCACAATTTTCGGATCAAAGTGTGTTCCGTTGGATTCCTCCAGAATCCGGAACGCCTTTTCCACCGGAAACGCTTCCTTATAAACACGCTTGCTGGTCAGGGCATCAAACACATCGACCACCGCCATGATTCTGGCACAGAGAGGGATCTCCTCGCCGGAAAGATGATACGGATAGCCGCTGCCGTCCCATTTCTCGTGGTGGTACAATGCCATTTCCTGTGCCACTTTCAGGTAGGAGTCACTTTCAATATCGGTCAGCGTTTTCTCAATGATCTCCCCGCCGGAAAGGGTATGGGTCTTAATGACTTCAAATTCATCTTCTGTCAGTCTGCCCGGTTTATTCAGCACCACGTCCGAAATCTTGATCTTTCCGATGTCGTGCAGCGGTGCCGCCTTGCACATGCGTTCCTGCATCTCCGGTGTCAGTATTTTTGCATATTCCGGCATTTCCGCCAGATATTTCACCAAAATACGCAGATATTCACTGGTTCGCTTGACATGCTGACCAGTGAAATCATCTCGGGATTCCACCATATCGGCAAAGCTGACGATGATCTTGTTCTGGATCTCCTGAAGCCGCCGGTTAGAGTTCCGCAGAGATTCCTGCTGCACAAACATTCCCACACAGCTGTCCAGTGTCAGCACGAACTGATGCATTCTCTGCACCACGTAATCAAATGAATTGGCAAACACCACCAGATAGCCATACACCATCTGCTGATTGTGCACGGCATAAATGACCACAGGGTCTGTTCTTTCGGTAATGTAGTTCCAGTCCGGCACCAGCTGCCGCTGCGGGATCTCCTTGATTTCGGTGTTTTCCTCCCCGTAAAAAAACCGGAGTGATGTCACTTCTTCTGTAAACGGTTCAGTTTCATAAGTATGCCCGTTCTGATCCCCGTGAAAAAAACCTGCATTCATGCAGAGATAGGTATCCGAACGAATATAGTACCGGAGAATCTCATTGACTTTTTCCACATCCTGTTCAAATGTCAGCTTTGTCAGCATATTGGTCATGGAACGATCGTACTGGGCACTGTTGTTCATGCGGGAATAGATCGAATTCACGGCAAGACCGACTGCCTTCATGGAAAATTTCCGGCAGCCGCAGGATTCGGAAACATCCAGCGTGTACGGAAAAACATATTCCCGCTTCATTTCTTCTCCTGCATTGGCACGTTCTATCAGCTTGGAGAGAAAACTGCCGAACCGATCCAGGTTTCTGCGGCAGGTCGTCAGCCGCGGGAAATTATACTGTTCCTGCACAATGCCGTCGAATCCGGTCACGATCACATCTTCCGGCACACGAATGCCCCGTTCCTCCAGAATTTCACACACGGTGATCGCCATAGAGTCGTTGATGCAGACGATCGCCTGCGGCAGACCCTCCGGATCGGCAAGAAAGCGTTCCATGACTTCCTGTGTGGGAATGCTGTAGAAATTCCCATAGCCGAACCACTTTTCGTCAAACGGAACGCCGTGCTCTTTCAGCACGTCCCGAAAAATCATTTCCCGTATTTCCGAAGCGGGATTGCCCTTAAAGCCGGCAATGCAGGCGAACTTGGTGACGTGGTGCTGTTCGATCAGGTGCTTCACCAGATACCGGAATGCATCAGCTTCATCAAACGAAATGCGGATCCCGCCGGAATAGCGTTCTGTCGGTTCTATCAGAAATACCGGTTTCCGGTGTTTCTGTGCCGCCGTCAGAATGTCCTCCACGATCGCACGGCATTTCAGACACTGGGTATAGATCAAAACCACATCGATCACCGAAAAATCCATCAGCTGAAAAATGCTGGCTTCCCCACGGTCAAACGCCGTATCCCGAAACAGATCTGTTGTCGTATTGAACAGCAGGCACCGCCAGTTCTTTTCCAAAAGCGACTGATACAGCGGGGCTATCATGCTCTGTGTATTTTCGTTTTGTATTTCTGACACACAAAGTGCAGCCACCTTGTATCCATTGATCATATCCTTTTCCTCCGCCGAAAATTCCTCGGACAGCTCAGCCTACAGAACCTGTGAACTGTCCCTGTTGTCATTTTTCCCCATTGCAAAAACAACCCCGCAAAAAAGCGACAGAAAAGCCTTGTGCAGTGTTGCTCAAAATATCTCTTTTTTATTGTAGCATATTCCAATTCTGCTGTCAATCTGTATTTCCGGAATGTCCGGTGTGTCTGTTTATTTTTTTACAAACACGCAAAAAAAGCACCGCATTTTGCAGTGCTTTCATTCCGTGCAGTGCTGTTCTCACAACAGCAGTTTTCCCAGTGTTTCCACGCTGTCGGTCACCCAGTCTGCACCATATTGTTCCAGTTCGCCGGCTTCCGCGTAGCCGTACCGCACCCCGATGCAGGGCACGCGGCATTCCTTTGCTCCGAGGACATCGTGCTTCCGGTCGCCGATCATCACCGTCTGCGGCGGCTCCTGCTCCGGCAGTCCCAGCCGACGCAGTGCCAGACGAATCATGTCCGCCTTGGTTTCGCCCGCCCGATGAATGTCACAGCCAGCCACAGCCGTAAAGTACCTGAACAGGTCAAAATGCTCCAGGATCCGGAGCGTATAGACCTCCGGCTTGGAAGTCGCCACTGCCAGCACATAGCCGTGTTCCCGCAGCTTTTCCAGCAGTTCCGGAATCCCGTCATACACCGCATTTTCCAGCAGCCCTACAGTGGAGAACCGTTTCCGGTACTGTTCCACCGCAAAGGCAGCACGTGCCGGCGGCATGCCACAGAACTCCTGAAAAGAATCCAGCAGCGGCGGTCCGATAAACGGCCTCAGCTTTTCTGCATCCGGCTCCGGTGTGCCGCATTGCTCCAGTGCGTACTGCACACAGCGGAGAATCCCCTCTGCGGAGTCGGTCAGTGTGCCGTCCAGATCGAACAGCAGATACCGGAGGTCTTTCGGTAACGCTTTCATGCTCAGCCTCCCAGTGCGATCATGCGGTCAATGCAGCGGCGTGCTTTGGCAATGGTCTTGCTGTCCAGCTGGATCTCCGTGCCCTCGCCGTCTTTCAGAATGTGATAAATGTCCATCAGCGTGGTGGACTTCATGTTCTCGCAAATCAGCTTCTTTGCCAACGGATAGAACCGCTTTTCCGGACAAGCATTTTGCAGCGTTTCCGCAATGCTGATTTCTGTACCGATAATGAATTCCTTTGCGTCCGACTGCATGGCGTAATTCACAATGCCGGAAGTCGAACCGATATAGTCCGCCTGCTCACAGACTGCCGGACGGCACTCCGGATGCACCAGCATCAACGCATGGGGGTGTGCTTCTTTTGCCCGATGCACGTCCTTTGCCGTCAGTGCCGCATGGATCGGGCAGCCGCCCTGCAACAGCTTGATCTTCTTTTCCGGCAGCTGCTGCTGGACAAAGGAACCCAGATTGCAGTCCGGAATAAAGAGGATCTTGTCATTGCTCAGCTGCGAAACGATCTTGACCGCAGAAGAAGAAGTCACGCAGACATCGCAAATGGTTTTCAGTTCTGCGGTGGTGTTGATGTATGCCACAACGGTATAGTCCGGATACTGCATCTTTACAGCACGGATCATCTCTTTATCCATCTGTTCTGCCATAGGACAGCCTGCCGTGGGGTTGGACAGGTATACGTTTTTTTCAGGAGAAAGGATCTTCACAGTTTCCGCCATGAACCGCACGCCGCACATGAGCACGTTCTTCTGCGGTGTATCCTTTGCCTTCACGCTCAGAGCATAGGAATCTCCGGTAAAGTCAGCAATTTCCAGAATATCGCTAGTCTGATAGCTGTGTGCCAGAATACAAAAGTCGCGTTCTTTTTTCAGCCGCAGGATCTCCTCTTGAATCTCACGTATTTTCATAATCTCAATTCCTTTCGGGACAGTGTACTTCATGCCACAATTTCTCATCTTCAATAAAAAATATGTGATTTATACTTGCATTTGCAAAAATAGATAAACTTATTCTAGTATAGCACAACAAATGGAGTTTGTCAAGATTTTCACAGGATATTTACATAGGAAAATGCTATGTTTTGTTCCTGTAAAATATAGAAGAAAACCGAGAAGAAAACTGGAGGAATTTCAGGCAGTCCTGCAAAGAAACAGAATCCACATTTTTCGCTTCGGAAATTTGTGCAAAAAAGGCACTTCACAAAATGCAAAAAGTATGTTATAATGATATTATGCATTCCTTGTGCATTTCCAACAGATTCCCAAAGCAATTTCATGCTTTATTTTAACAATTTTACTATTCACAGAAAGAAGGCTCTGCCCATGCAAAAAGCGGCACGCATCATTGGTATATGTCTTTCCCGCGTACAGGAAGAATACAGACTGCAATGTATCAAAGCATTCAATCAACATGCTTCTGCAAAAGGATACCGCCTTTTTATATTCAATGCAAAATCCGACTTTTTTCTGCCGCCGACCCCGACAGACTTCGGCGAGATGACTGTATACCAGCTGATCCCCTATGATCTGCTGGACGCAATGATCCTCTTTCCGGATACCATTCACAGAGATTCCATTCTGAACGACATTCTGGAGAACTGCCGCAGCCGGCAGATCCCAGTGCTGACGATCGACACGGCTCTGGAAGGCTGCATCAATTTCCGGTTCGACTATGCCAACTCGTTTGAAAAACTCTGCCGCCATGTGGTGGAAGTCCACCACGCCAGAACGCTGTTCATGCTTGCCGGATTTGCAGAAAATAATTTTTCCAATGAACGGATCGCCGTATTTCAGAAAGTCCTGCAAGAATACGGGCTGCCGCAGGAGAACTGCCGTATTGCATACGGGGATTTCTGGGAAAAGCCTACGATAGAAGCCATGGAAAAGTGGTTTGTAGAAGATAAGCTGCCGATCCCTGATGCAATTATCTGTGCCAATGACACCATGGCAATTACAGCCAGTCAGTTTCTGCAGAACCTCGGCTATCGGATACCAGAGGACTGCATCATCACCGGATTTGACGGTATCTCACAGGCAAGCTATCACGTGCCACACCTCACCACCTGCACGCAGGACTATGACACCATGGGACGGCTGGTCATCGAAGCAATAGAAAAGCTGTGGCTGGGACAACCTGTAGAACCTTCCACCGTTGTGGATTTCTACGTGCGGTTCTCCCAGTCCTGCGGCTGTGAGGCAGTCGGCTCGGTCAATGTCAATACCATTTTGCAGAACGTGCTGGATCAGCTGAAGCTTTCCAACGAACGGCAGGAGCTGACATGTCAGGTACAGTCCGCTGTCACCAGCATGTCCTCACTGTCGGAACTGCCGGAGATCATTCTGGATAAATTCATCTTCCACACCATGATCTTTGCCCTGAATGACGACCTGTTCCGTGCTCCGGAATTCGGCGAGAGAAAACAGAAAAAACAGGCATTCAGTGAAAATGTCAACGTCCTCTGCCAGCGGTACTTCTGGTGCCCTGAAGAGCCCTGTGTGACCTCCCGAAACACACTAATCCCCGATCTGAACAGGCTGCTGGAACGGGAAGATCCTGTGATCTTCAGTGCCCTGCATTTTCTGGATCTCACCATGGGCTACTGTGCATTCCAGACGGACATCTCCTATGATTCCTACGAAAAGATCAACAGTTTCATGAATGCCATGGGTTCTGCACTGGGGATCTTCCATGCCCAGATGCACACCAAATCCATCAATATGCAGCTGAAAAGCGTCAACAGCGAACTGGAAAAGCTGTATGTGCACGACCATATGACCGGACTTCTGAACCGCCGCGGTTTCTACCGACAGTTCCGGCAGCAGCTGACGGAGAGCAAGGGAAAGGACATGAGCGTGATCATCATTTCTGCCGATCTGGACGGACTGAAGCACATCAACGATACCTACGGACACACCGAGGGCGACAACGCCATCAGCACAGTGGGCAGAGCATTGATGACCAGTGCCATTCAGGGAGAAGTCTGCTCTCGTTTTGGCGGGGACGAATTCACCGTTGCCGGTGTCATTGCAGACATGGACGACAACTATTTCGAAAGCTTCCGTGAGAGATTCCGTGAGTATCTGCGGCAGTATAATCAGATCTCCCGCAAGCCCTATCTGGTGGAATCCAGTATTGGCTTCTGCTTTCAGAAACTGGAAGACGAGATCGATCTGGATCAGATGATCAAAATTGCCGATGACCGCATGTATGAGGACAAAGTGCAGCGACGAAAAGCCCGCCGCTGATCAGACAAAAAGGTGGTGACATTTTATGCATGAAAAAGAAATCGTTTCTTCTGCCCTGCTCTACCACGATCAGACAGACCTCAAAAATTTTCTGAAGGAACAACGCCGCACAGCTCCGCCGGATTGTTCATGGCTGGTTCTGATACATACCTGTTGCCACAGCCCTGCCAGTGCCGTTGCGATCGCACAGCATGTGAAAGCAATTCTTCCCGATGCCGCAGTTCTCGGCACAAGTGCAGCCGCCGTCATTCATCACGGCAGCACCTATACGGATCAGTGTCTGCTGCACATCACCCGATTCCGCCGGACACGTCCGGAAATTTTCCGGCTGTCCCTGGACGGCAAAACACCGGAAGAACTGGCGGAAGAAGCCGCAGAGAAATTCCCCGCAGACAGCCGTGCCCTATTTGCATTTTTCACAGATCAGTACATGCACATGCAGCCGTTCCTGCAACATCTGGAACAGCTGCGGCAGCACATTCCCGCTGCCGGTGGCATGGTCAGTACCAACACATTCGGTGCGTTTGCCTTTGATGAAAGCAGTGTTTACCCTCACACCGCCATGTTCGCTGTTCTGTGCGGCGACACGCTACGCACATGGAGCGGTGTAGTTCGCGGGCAGGAAGCATTCGGCGAAACGTATACCATTACCCAAACCGAACAGGACAACATTCTGGAAGTAGACCACCAGCCGGCATCGCAATGGTTTCAGCAGAAGCTGGAGGAGATCTGCCACACTAAGCCCTGTCCGGTCCGTTCGGAACTGCTGATACGGTTTCCGCTGGCATTACAGCAGACGGGTACACCAAGCCAGTTTTTGAGCTACAGTGAACCGCAAAACCGCATACAGACCTATTCCAACTGGCTGCCGGCAGGCACACGCTTCCGTATGGCATATCTCAGCCCTCTGACTGCTGTGGCAGAGCTGCGGGAGTGCTGTGCAGAACTGAACACCACGCCCTGTCAGACGATCCTTGCCTATCCGGGAACGCTGCACTACTCTGCCATGACAAACTGCACTGCATGGGAACTGCGGGCACTTCGCAGCAGCCGCATTTGCGGAGCATTTCTGCACGGAGAGATCGCCGCGGCAGAAGAACACAATCAAGTCTATGTGGGAGCTGATACGCTGTTCGGTCTGACAGAATCGGAACACGACTATCTGCCCATTGACCAGACCCTGCTGGACGATTTACAGGGACTGGATGCCGACTGGCACAACATCGATCAATATCTGGAACATGCACAGCAGCAAACAACGATTTCCTCTGCTTCCCGACAGATCATGCAGCAGGAGATCCTGCTTCGCAGCAATACATTTTTAGATAAGGAAACGGAGCTGGAAAATCTCGTGAAATTCAAGTTCGACGACAAAAAACATCGGTATAACAAGATCTGCATGATCTCCATTGAAAAGGGAATCCTGATCTCCGGTCGCCGTGGTTCCAAGGTATGGAACCAGCTGATGCGGGAAAATATTCAGCAGGTGATCCGCACACTGCACGACACGGAGCTTTCCTTTTACTGCAACGATAAATGGTCGTTTTTCTTCACCGCCGAGCCAGAATATCCGGACGACAAATTTCTGGCACAGGCAGAAATGGCATTTCATGAATGCGGCTATTACTTCTGCAAGGAATTGAACATCACGGCAGTCAACGCCTTTTACGTCGTCATCGGCGAAACCGATCTGCTGGAAAAGATACAGCTTTGCATGTCTGCCACGGCAGACCACAATGCCCGCTTTTATCTGTACAACAAGGATAATGCCGAAACCATGAAGCAAATGGACGAAAAGCTGCGTATGACCAACATCATCAGCGATGCCATTTTGTATGACCGCATTGTCCCCTACTTCCAGCCCATTCGTGACAACCGTACACAGGAGATCACCAAGTATGAAGCCCTGATGCGGCTGTCTGACAAGGATCACAATATCTACGCTCCGGGGCAGTTTCTGGAAATCGCGAAGGACTATCACCTGTACCTACAGCTTTCCCAGCTGATGATCAGAAAGGTACTGGAACTGTTCCGCGACCGCACAGAAAGTGTGTTCCTGAACCTGTCCGCCTATGACATCAGTTCCGAAGCCAGCCGTTCCATGCTGTATGAACTGTTGAGCAATCTGCCGCAGGAGGCATGCGGACGCATTACCTTTGAAATTCTGGAATCGGAGAAAATCCGCGATTTCAACGAAATGGTGAACTTCCTAAACGAGATCCGCAAGTTCGGCGTGAAAATTGCCATTGACGATTTCGGAGCAGGCTTCTCCAACTTCACGGCGATTCTCCGCGTCAATCCGGACTTTATCAAGATCGACGGCGACCTCATTATCAACTGCGATAAGGATCCGATGAAGCAGCTTTGTTTGCAGGCGATCTCTGACATTGCCAAGGGCATTGATGCGGAACTGATCGCAGAGCACGTGGAAAACAGCGGCGAACAGCAGACGGTAGAATCTACCAATATCCAGTATACACAGGGGTACTATTTCTCCAAGCCTTTGCCTTATCAGAATCTGGAGCAGAAGAAAAAGGACTGATCTACGCCCCAATTTCAAGTGTAAAAAGGGTAGTGTTACGGCGGCAGCCGCCTGTATGCCCCGCCGGGGGAGTTTTGTTGGTGTGTAATCTTCGGGTGGTGCATTGCCGCGTAGTACAAGGAAAACGCGAACTCTTTTCTTTTTTTGCTTCTTTTTTTCTTTTCAGTAAAGAAAAAAAGAAGCGTAACTCCTTGTGAAATCGGTTGGCTGTTGTAGCAGGTAACCCCTCAGTCACCTGCGGTGACAGCTCAGCACAAGGCACGCCCTTCGGGTGCCCTAAAAGGGAGCCTAGAAATACAAACTTGCAAACGCCGTACAAAATAAAGTTGACCGTCTGCACCAGAAAACACTTGAATATCAACATTACCGGTACAGGCAAGGGCAACTATCGGCGTTGGCGAGCCCCAGGCGGACAGCGAGGTACGAGCGAATTTCGCCGGACGGTTTCGACGCGACTGCACTAGAAGTTACGCTTTGCGTAGGAACCCCTCCACCAGCTTCGCTGGTCCCCCTCCCCTTTCAGGGGAGGCTATGAGCTGATATAATTAAAGCTGGTGAAAGAGTTCGATACAGAGCTCTTTTACCAGCTTTTCTGTTTCCCTTATGGGCAGGTTTGTAGCTGCAATTTTCTGCGGGACACAGTGGTCAAAGTCACAGATTCTGCAAAGTTGCGGTAAAATATTGACAACCCCGCTGAAATGGGGTACAATAGAAGAAAGCGTTTTTTCGGGAGCATTTTCCGGATAAAGGCAACACCGCACAAGCTTTGTGCGGTGTTGCCTAAAAAATTACTTTGCTGCAAAAAAGGAGATTTTTTTATGAATATTGCTGTTGCCCAGTCCGGCGGACCGACCTGTGCCATTAACGCTTCGCTGGTAGGCGTTTTTCGGGAATCCCTCAAGGAACCTGCAATTGATGCGATTTTTGGCTCTGTCAACGGTGTAGAGGGCATTATTCAGGATCACCTCATTGATCTGAAAACCATGATCCGCACCAATGAAGATATGGAACTGCTCCGGCAGACCCCTTCCACCGTGCTGGGTTCCTGCCGGTATAAACTGCCGGATTTTCACGAGGACAGCAGTGTCTACGAAAAGATTGCAGCTGTGCTGAAACGCCGCAAGATCGGTGCGTTTTTCTACATCGGCGGGAACGATTCCATGGACACCGTACAGAAACTTTCCACCTATTTCAAGGAAATCGATCTGGACGTAAAAGTCATTGGCATTCCCAAGACGATCGATAACGATTTGTGCATTACCGACCACACTCCCGGCTTCGGCTCTGCGGCAAAATATGTTGCCACTACCATGCAGGAGATCATTCGCGACAGCTCTGTGTACAGCATTCCCTCTGTGACGATCGTCGAGATCATGGGACGGCATGCGGGCTGGCTCACTGCTTCCAGTGCTGTGCTCCATGCCTACGGCGAACCGGCTCCGCATCTGGTCTACGTACCGGAAACCCACTTCTCCGCTGAGCGTTTTCTCCACGACGTGGAGCAGGAAATGGCAAAGCATAAGGCGGTGATTGTGGCAGTTTCCGAGGGTGTTTCCGTGCCGGAGGGGGTACAGTCCGGTCTGGTGGACAACTTTGGACACAAGTATCTGTCCGGTATCGGCAAGTATCTGGAACAGCTGGTGCGGGATACGTTTGGCTGTAAGGTGCGTTCGGTAGAACTGAACGTCATGCAGCGTTGCTCCTCTCACCTGAGTTCCAAGACGGACATTGACGAGGCGGAACAGATCGGTGCAGCCGGTGTGCAGACTGCCCTCCACGGCGAAACCGGACGGGTCATGATCTTCCGCCGGATTCACAACAAGCCCTATACCATTACTATGGAGCCGGCAGACGCGTCCCAGATCGCCAATCGGGAAAAGTTCCTGCCCAGAGAGTTCCTCACGCCGGCAGGAAACAACATCAGTGACGAAGCAATGGCATACTTCCTGCCGCTGATCCAGGGCGAGCTGGATCTGGTAATGCGGGGCGGCATTCCGGTACACTTCACCATTCAGGAGTCCGTGTTGAAGTAAGCGTAATTTTTTCAGGCGAATCGTATAAGGGCAAAACCGCGGCAGTGTTTCACGTGAAACACTGCCGCGGGTTTTGATATTACGGAAACAATACATCAAT
>ERZ773195.179-NODE-179-length-63742-cov-4.113885_pt1 | contig 63742 bp, 54 predicted proteins | sample MGYA00580530_ERZ773195 | MGnify/ENA primary metagenome ERZ773195 (study PRJEB29015, sample SAMEA2737751) | human gut metagenome | biome: human gut; feature: human-associated habitat; material: faeces | place: China | collected 2012 ...
TGCCGTCCCGCAGGACCATGATGTTCTGGGGCTTGATGTCCCGGTGGATGATGCCCCGGCTGTGGGCATGGCTCAGCGCCCGCATGATCTGGGTGATGAAGTGCAGCGCCTCCCGCCAGTCCATCTTGCCACGGCGCTCCATGTACTGCTTCAGGGTGATGCCGTCCACCAGCTCCATGACGATATACTCCGTGTCGCCGCTGCGGGACACGTCGTACACCGACACGATGTTGGCGTGGGACAGCTGGGCCACCGCCAGAGACTCGTCCCGGAAGCGGCGGCGGAAGTCGGCGTTCTCCGCCAGATCGTTTTTCAGGATCTTCACCGCCACCATTCGGTTCAGGCGGTGGCACTTGGCCTTGTAGACGTTGGCCATGCCGCCGCTGCCGATGAGCTCCAATATCTCATAGCGGTTATCCAGCATTTTTCCGATATATTGATCCATAGATGTCATCTCCTTCAGATATTCATAAGCAGCACAGCAGTGACGTTATCCGGCGCTCCCCGCTGACGGGAGAGGGCCAGCAGCCGATCCAGACACGTGTCCAGCGGCTCGCTGTGAATCACCTCGAAGAGAAGCTCCTGATCGGACACGGTGTTTATCAGTCCGTCGGAGCACAGCAGCAGGAAGTCCCCCTGCTGCCATTTCAGCGGGAAGGCATCCGCCGCCACACCGGGTTCCGTCCCCAGCGCCCGTGTGATGAGGTTGCGGCGGGGATGGTGCCGAGCCTCGTCACGGGTCAGGTCGCCCTTTTCCACCATATCCTCCACCACGGAGTGGTCCCGGCTCACCTGCCGGATGCCCTCACGGGTGATGTGGTAGGCCCGGCTGTCGCCCACGTTGCTCACCAGCGCCAGATCGTCCCGGACCACGGCGGAGACCAGAGTCGTCCCCATACGCTCAAAGCCCGGATGGGCCAGCCCGTACTCCCGGACGGCATCGTTGGAGAGAGCCACAGCGTAGCCCGCCGCCTGCTCCAGCTGTCCGGCGCTCATGCCGGGGCGCAGGCTCCGGCTCAGCTCACGGGTGAAGGTCTCCACCGCTATGGCGCTTGCCATCCGCCCCCCCTGCGTGCCGCCCATGCCGTCGCAGACCACCGCCACGGTGTAGCCGTCCGGCGTCAGCACGGCGCAGGCATCCTGATTCTCGCTGCGTACCAGACCACGGTCCGTTACGCTCCATACTCTCATTGCAGGTCTCTCCCTTCCTCCATAGCCTTGCGGCGCAGCTGGCCGCAGGAGGCGTCGATATCGCCGCCAAGGCTCCGCCGCACGGTGGCGGTGACGCCATGGGACTGTAATCTCTTTTGAAATGCCGCTGTGCGGCGGCTGGGCTTGAAGGGGCTCTCCACCACGTCGTTCAGGGGGATGAGATTCACATGGCCCGGCATCCCGGCGATGCGCCGGGCGATGAGGTCCGCCTGCCAGTCATGGTCGTTGACGCCGTCGATCATGGCGTACTCAAAGGAGATGCGGCGGCCCGTCTTTTGGAAGTAATCGTGGCAGGCGGCGAACAGCTCCTCCACGTCATAGGCCCGGTTCACGGGCATGATGCGGGAACGGGTCTCGCTGTCCGGGGCGTGGAGGGACACCGAGAGCGTCAGCTGGAGCTGAAGCTCCGCCAGACGCCGGATGCCCGGTATCACGCCGCAGGTGGACAGGCTGATGTGCCGCATCCCGATGTTCAGCCCCTTGGGGTGGTTCACCAGCGTCAGAAACCGCAGCACGGTATCCATGTTGTCCAGAGGCTCTCCAATGCCCATCAGCACGATATTGGAGATCTCCCGGCCGGAATCCAGCTGGGTGAACAGCACCTGATCCAGCATCTCCGAGGGGGTCAGGTCACGGACCTTTCCGGCGATGGTGCTGGCGCAGAAGGCGCAGCCCATGCGGCAGCCCACCTGAGAGGAGATGCACACGGTGTTGCCGTGGTGATACTGCATGAGCACCGTCTCGATGCAGTTGCCGTCCGCCAGCTCCCACAGGTACTTGACGGTGCCGTCCAGACGGGACTCCTGCTTGCGGGCCACGGTGGGGGCGGTGATATGGAACGTCTGCGCCAGCTGCTCCCGCAGCGCACGGGGCAGATCGCTCATCTCTTCAAAGGAGGTGACGCCCCGGTGCAGCCAGGTAAAGACCTGACCGCCCCGGAAGGCGGGCTGTCCCATCTCCCGCAGGGTGTGGGTCAGCTCCTCCATCGTCATGGATTTGATGTCAGTCATGCTTTCCTCCGCATTCGGCAGATGTAAAAGCCGTCGGTCCCCAGCCGCTGGGGCCACAGGGTCGCCTCCCCGTCACACAGGCCCACGGGCCCCGGCAAGGTGAAGGTCTCCCGTCGGAACTCCGGGTGGCGGGAGAGGAACACGTGGATGATCTCCTGATTTTCCTCCGGCAGCACCGTACAGGTGGAGTACACCAGCACGCCGCCGGGACACACATAGCGGCAGGCATTTTCCAGAATATCCCCCTGAATGGCCGGAAGCTGGGCCAGATCACGGGGGTTTTTATACCGGATATCCGGCTTTTTGCGGATGATGCCGAGGCCCGAACAGGGGACATCTGCCACCACCACATCCGCCTGCTCCAGCCATGCGGCGTGCTCCTCCCGTGCGTCGGCCAGTGCCGTGCGGATGCTGGTGATGCCCAGACGCTGGGCGCCGCTGTCGATGAGCTTCAGCTTGTGGGGGTGGACATCGCAGGAGAGGATCTGGCCCCGATCCCGGCGGTCCATGGCCATGGCAAAGGACTTGCCGCCGGGAGCGGCGCACACGTCCAGCACCCGATCCTCCGGGGCCGGAGCGGCCACGGTGGCCACCAGACGGGCGGCGGCGTCCTGCACGGTGAAGCGGCCCTCCCGGAAGGCGGACAGCTGCTCCAGATCGCCGGTGCCGCTGACGGAAAAGCATCCCGCCAGCCACGGGTGGGGCTCCACCTGTGCGCCGGTCTGGCGCAGCAGCTTCTCCAGCTCCTCCGGGGTACCCTTCAGGGGGTTTGTCTGGATGGTAGTGGGTACTACCTGATTGTTCATACGGAGATACGCCTCCGTCTCCTCCTCGCCGATGAGGGAAAGCAGACGCTCCACCAGCCACCGGGGGTGGCTGTATCGCAGGGAGAGAGTCTGCGCCGGGCTGCCCTTGGGCAGGGGCGGCATATCCTCCCGATTGGCGGCAAATTTCCGCAGGATGGCGTTGACCATACCCGCCGCCTTTTCCCGGCGGTGGCGCTTGGTCATCTCCACGGCCTCGTTGACGGCGGCACGGGGCGGCACCTTATCCAAAAACAGGATCTGGTAGCCACCCAGCCGCAGGATGTTGCGGATGACGGACTCCAGCCGCTCCGGGCGCTGGCTGCACCAGCAGCCGATATAGTAGTCCAGCAGCATCCGGTTCTGGATCACCCCGTAGCACAAGCGGGTGGCCAGCGCCGCATCCCGGCTGTCCAGCTTATTTTTGGCGATGGTTCGCTTCAGGCCGCCGTCGGACCATGCGTTGGCGCTGTCCACCTGCATCAGGACCTCCAGAGCGGTCTCTCTGGCGTCCGGCTTTCTCACGTCGCTCATACCGTCACCTGCACCGGGTGGCCTGCCAGATAGCTGGCCGCCGCCATGCGCTTGCCGTTTTGCGGCTGAAGCTCCAGAATACGGAGCGTCCGGCCGTCGCCGCAGGCGATCTCGATGCCGGTCTTATCGGCCCGGACGATCGTTCCGGGAGCGGCCTTGACGGCGCCGCCCACAGCGGTACGGTACACCTTCACCGTGGCGCCGGACAGCTCCGTCACGGCGCAGGGCCAAGGCTGGAGGCCACGGACCTGATCGTGGAGGCTGCGGGCAGGGCGGGTGAAGTCCATGGGGGATAGCTCCCGGCTCAGCATGGGGGCAAAGGTCACGGCGCTCTCATCCTGTTTGGTGCGGCCGGCGGTGCCGGCGGCCAGCGCCTGCACCGTCCGGGACAGGGTATCGGCTCCCAGCTCCGCCAGACGGTTCGTCAGGGTCAGAGCGTCCTCGTCGGGATCGATGGGGGTCTCGGCGGCGGAAATGATATCCCCGGCGTCCAGCTCCTTGGCCATATACATGATGGTGACGCCGGTGACGGCGTCGCCGTTCAGGACGGCCCAGTTGATGGGGGCTGCGCCACGGTATTTGGGCAGCAGCGAGGAATGGACGTTGATGGAGCCAAGCTTGGGCGCCGCCAGAATGTCCTCCGGCAGGATGCGGCCATAGGCCGCCACCACCGTCAGCTCCGGGGCCAGAGAGCGGATCAGCTCCAGCGCCGTACCGTCCCGCAGCTTGGTGGGCTGGTACACCGTCAGGCCCTGTGAAAGAGCATACTCCTTCACAGGAGAGAAGGCCAGCTTATGGCCCCGGTTCTTGGGCTTATCCGGCTGGGTAAACACGCCGCATATCTCGTGGCCGTCCTCCACCAGTCGGCGCAGAGAGGCCACGGCGAAGTCCGGCGTTCCCATAAACAGGATCCTCATTCCTCGTCTTCCTCCTGCTGGTTCATATACTCCTCCAGCTCCTCCTCGGTCATCAGATGGTCCGTGTGCTCCACGAACAGATGGCCGTCCAGATGCTCGATCTCATGGCAGAAGCAACGGGCGGTCAGCTCCTCGTCCTCTACCTCGAAAAAATTGCCGTCCCGGTCCTGCGCCCGGACACGCACCGTATAGGGGCGGGTGACGATGCCGAACTTGCCGGGGATGCTGAGGCAGCCCTCCAGACCCGTCTGCTCCCCCTCGGCGGCGATGATCTCCGGGTTCACCAGCTCGATGATATCCTCATCCTCGTTCATCACCACGCACACACGGCGCAGCACGCCCACCTGCGGGGCGGCCAGACCCACGCCGCCGGAATCCAGCAGCGTCTCCTTCATGTCGTCGATCAGCGTATGCAGGCGCTGATTGAACTCCGTCACCGGGCGGCACACCTTGGTCAGGCACTCGTCACCCTGCAATACGATCTTTCTCAAAGCCATATCCTTCGTACCTCTAATCCATCAGATTGCAGTCCGTGTGGACCGCCATATTGCGATGCTCCGGGCGGCGGGCGAAGGCCTTCATATAGGCCGCCAGCAGCTGGCGGAGCGGTTTTTCGTTTTGACCCACCACCGTGATCCGGTAGCGGTAGCGGTTGTTCAGCTTCACCACCGGGGCCGGGGCAGGCCCCAGCACCTCCGGCTCCATGGCCCGGTACGGCTCCTGCGACAGTGCCTGCCGCAGAGCGGCGCACAGCTGGGCGCAGGCCCGGCGCACCGGCTCCTCCTCCGGGCCGGTAACGGTGAGGGTAAAGTGGTCGGCAAAGGGCGGATCACGCCGCAGACGCCGCAGACGAATCTCATCGTCATAGAAGCGGTCGTAGTCCTGCTCCGCCGCCGCCAGGATCACATCGTTGCGGGGAGTATAGGTCTGGATCACCGCACGGCCCTCCTTCTCCCCCCGGCCGGCCCGGCCCACCACCTGCGTCAGCAGGCTGAAGGTGCGCTCCGCCGCCCGGTAGTGATCCACGTACAGCGACAGATCCGCCGCCAGCACGCCCACCAGCGTCACCCCGGCGAAATCCAGTCCCTTGGCCACCATCTGAGTCCCCAGCAGAATGGGGATGCGGCGGCGCTGGAACTCCCGCAGGAGCTTCTCGTGGCCCTCTCCCACGGTGTCGGCATCCATCCGCAGGAGCTCCGTACCGGGAAAGAGCCGGGTCAGCTCCTCCTCCACCTTCTGTGTACCGAAGCCGATGTGCTTCATAGCGCCGCCGCAGTCGGGACAGGTATCCGGCGCAGGCTGGGAGTGGCCGCAGTAGTGGCACATCATCCGCCCGTTGGCGGAGTGGTAGGTGAGGTAGACGCTGCACCGGGGACACTGGGGAACATAGCCGCACTGGGGACACAGCAGCTGACGGCTGCTGCCCCGGCGGTTCAGAAACAGGATACTCTGCTCCCCCGCCGCCAGATTCCGCTCCAGCTCCTGCTGAAGAGGGCGGCTGATACAGCTGAAATTGCCGTCCCGCAGTTCCCGGCGCATATCCGCCAGAATGACCTGCGGCAGGCGGCGCTGATTGAAGCGCTCCGTCAGGCGGCAGAGGCCGTAATCCCCCTTGCGGGCGTAATAGGCTGTCTCCACCGTGGGGGTGGCGGAGCCAAGCACCAGACGGGCTTCCTCCTGTACGCAGCGGTATTTGGCAATATCCCGTGCGTGGTAGCACGGGGCTTTTTCCGATTCGTAGGAGCTCTCCTGCTCCTCGTCCAGTATGATGAGGCCCAGCCGCTCCAGCGGGGCAAATACCGCCGAGCGGGTCCCCAGCACCACCGTGGCCTCGCCCCGGCGGATGCGCTTATATTGGTCCCACCGTTCCGTCAGCCGCAGGCCGCTGTGCAGCAGCGCCACCTTTCGGCCGAAGTAGGCGGTGAACCGGGCCATCATCTGGGGGGTCAGGGCGATCTCCGGCACCAGGATCATCACGGACTTTCCCTGCTCCAGCAGGGTCTGTGCCAGACGGATATACACCAGCGTCTTGCCGCTGCCGGTGACGCCCTGCAGAAGCGTCACCCCGGCCCGGCCCGTCTCCGTCTGGCGGAGGATGGTGTCATAGGCCGATTGCTGCTGTTGGTTCAGGGTGATCTCCTCCGCCGGGACACCGTACTCCCGTGGGGAGATGCGGTACTCCTCCCGGCTGCGGAGGGCGATGAGGCCCTGCTTCTCCAGACTGCGGAGGGTCTGGCGGGTAGCGCCGGTGAAATAGCACAGGTCGTGAACCGTGGTCTCGCCGCACTTGGCCAGAAACGCCGCAGCTTCATACTGCCGGGGGGCGGACCGGCGGCGGCGCTCCAGACGCTCCAGCACCTCCTGCGCCGGGGCGGCTAAGGACGCCAGTTCCACCATGTGGTCCTTTATCTTGCGGCTGGTCTCCGTCTCCACGGAAACCAGTCCCTTCTTTTTCATCTGATACAGCACCGACGGGATATCCTCCCCCAGTGCGGTGCAGAGGGTCTCCCGCTCCTGCGGGCCGTCGGAGAGCATCCGGCACACCGCCTGCTCCCGTTCCGTAAGGCCCTCCTCCCCTGCCGTGGGGCAGAGGCTCCAGATCTCCCGGTAGCGATACCACACCGCCGCCGGGAGGATGGTGTGCAGGGCATCGTAGAAGGTGCAGAAGTACCGCTGGCGCATCCAGAGGGCCAGCCGTATCTCTTTCTCCGACAGCACCGGCTCCTGATCCAGTAGATTGCGGATGGCCTTCAGGGGCTTGGCAGGCACCTCCTGCCGCAGCTGAAGCACCATGCCCTCGGCGGTGCGGTTGCCCCGCCCGAAGGGTACCGTGACCCGGCAGCCCACGGAGAGCTCCATACCCGACGGCACCAGATAGTCGTAGGGCTTGTCAATGGCGTAGGTAGCCGCCGCCACAGCGACCTTGGCGATCTGCGTCATTGACGGTCCCTCCCTCAGTCTTCCTCGATCTCCGTGTCGATGGTGTGGGCGTCGAACTTGCCCTCAGCCACCTCATGGATGGCCAGCGTCACCGGCTTCTCGTCCAGATGCTGGCCGGTAGCCTCGGCCTCCTCAGCGATCTGGCGGGCCCGGCGGGCCACCACATTCACCATCATATAGCGGTTGGGGATATACTCCGTCAGCTTGTTCATTGCGGGATACAGCATCATAATGATCGACCTTCCTTATCTGCCTTTCGGCTGTAATTTGACTTATTTATGCAGGAGCTGCTCCAGACGCTCCGCCGGGCGGCAGTGCTCGGCGCACAGAATGGCCGCCATCTCCGCCACCGCCTGCTCCACGGTATCGTTGATGACCAGATAGTCGTAACTGCTGGCGGTTTGCAGCTCCACCTTGGCCCGCAGCAGGCGGCTCTGGATGACCTCCTGACTGTCGGTACCACGGGCGGTAAGGCGGCGCTCCAGCTCCACCCATGAGGGGGGAGCGATGAAGATACGCACCGTCTCCGGCCGCTTGGCGCAGATCTGGTTGGCGCCTTGGATCTCGATGTCCAGAATGACGTCCCGACCGTCATCCATGGCACGGTCCACGTACTTCTTGGGGGTACCGTAGAAGTTGCCTACGTACTCGGCATACTCCAGAAACTCGTCCTCCTCCACCATCCGGTGGAACTCCTCCGCCGGGATGAAGTGGTAGTGGACACCGTCCACCTCCCCAGGACGGGGGTCACGGGTGGTGGCGGAAATGGAAAAATACAGGTCCGTCCGCTGATCAAACAGCGCCTTCAGCACGGTGCTTTTTCCTACACCGGAGGGACCAGATACGATGAATGTCTTACCTCTTCTCTGCACTTAAGCTTCCTCCTCTGTCAGATCCTCCAGCCGGACGCCCAGACGGGGCGCCAGCTTCTCCGCCGGCAGTGCCGACAGCACCACATGGTCACTGTCCATAATAAGTACCGACGCCGTTTTTCGGCCATAGGTGGCGTCGATGAGCATCCCGCCGTCCCTTGTCTCCTGAATGAGTCGCTTGATGGGGGCCGAATCCGGGCTTACCACGGCGATGAGCCGCCCGGCGGCAATGAGGTTGCCGAATCCGATGTTTACCAGCTCCATAGAACGCTCCCTTACTCGATGTTCTGCACCTGCTCCCGGATCTTCTCCACCTCGGCCTTCATGTTCACCACGTCCTGCGTAATGGTCAGGTCGCTGCACTTGGAGCCGATGGTATTGCACTCCCGGTTGATCTCCTGAATGAGGAAATCCAGCTTCCGGCCCACGGGTTCATCCCCCCGCAGCATATCCCGCAGCTGGGACAGGTGGCTGTGCAGGCGCACCGTCTCCTCGTCCACGGCGATCTTATCGGCAAAAATGGCCGTCTCCGTCAGGATACGGGCCTCGTCGATGGTGGTGGAGGCCAGCACCTCCCGCATCTTGCTCTCCAGTCGCTCCCGGTAGGCTGACACCGTCTGGGGAGACTGCGCCTCCACACGGGCCACGGTGTCCTCGATGGTATCGGCCCGGCCGGCGATATCCTCTGCCAGCTTCACGCCCTCCACACTTCGCATCCGGTTATAGGCCGCCAGCGCCGCATCCGTCACCTGACAGATGTCCTCCGCCAGCGTCTCCAGATCCTCCTCCGCCTTGGTGACGGAGAGGACGTCCGGGCAGCGGGACAGCTCCACCGGGGTGACCTCCCCCGACAGGCCGAAGGTCTCTTTTAGCCGCAGCAGTGCCTCATAGTAGCTGCGGGCCAGTGGCTCGTTCACCTTCACCACGGACACGTCCGCAGCGGAGGAGTCGATGGTGACGAACACGTCCACCTTGCCCCGTGACACCGCCTTCTGGACACGGCCCTTGATGGCATCCTCAGCGAATACATAGGCTCTGGGCAGCTTCACAGTACAGTCCAGATACCGGTTGTTGACGGAACGCACCTCCACGGTGATATCCCGCTTGTTTCTTGTTTCTCTCGCCCGGCCATAGCCGGTCATGCTCTTGACCACAGCTTTATCCTCCTTCAAAGGGGATGGGGTCCCCGTTTATATACAACAGAAATAGCCACCGCCGCCCAGCAGATTGCAGCACAGCATGGTACCGCACAGGCGGGTGCAGGGATCGTCGCAGCCACCGGTGGTAACACGGCTGTATCCGGCGGGGCGGTAGCCGGCGGAGCGACCCTCCGCCATAGCCAGTGCCTGCTGGTACTCCGGGTTGCCGGGGTCCATCTGCACCGCCGTCTCATAATAGCGCTTGGCCTCATCCAGCCAGCCCCGTTTGAAGCATATGGCTCCCTTCAGGAAGTTCCACTCGGCGTTATGGTCGCTGCGGGCGTTGAGCAGCTCCTCCGCCAGATTCAGGTTCCCCTGACGGATGGCCAGACGGATGCGCTGGATGGCGGGGTCATAGCTGCCGCCGTAGCCGCCGGCACCGTAGCCGCCGTAGGAGCCACCATAGCTGCCGCCGTAGGCTCCGTAGCCATTGCCGGAGGCGCCGCGCTTGCGCTGGTTCTGGATCTCCTCGTAGGCCTCGTTGATCTCCTTCATCTTCTCCTGTGCCAGATCGGCCAGGGGATCGTCGTGATAGTTATCGGGATGGTACTTTTTGGCCAGATTCCGATAGGCTTTTTTGACTTCCTCGTCTGTGGCGGTGCTGGGGACACCCAGCACCTGATAGGGATCACGCATCGCCGTGTCCTGCCTTTCGTTCAGGGTATTTCTCTCTCCGGGGCCGCTGATGGAAGGTGCCGTTCAAAACGGCGTTTCCCACCTGATACAGCCCCGCATATACCACACTTTCAATGACCGGCTGCCATACGCCGCACTCCAACAGCTCGAAGGCCGCCGCCATCCGCTCCACGGACCGATCCATGGTCTGGGCCAGCTCCTGACGGCTCTCCTCCGTCAGCTTGCCCTCCTGCACCGAAAATCGCAGGGGCAGCGGATTGTAGCTGCCGCTGCGCTGGTCCTTGGCCAGATCGTCCGCTGCGTCCGTCAGGTATATCCAGCGGCCCAGATGGTACAGCAGCTGCGCCAGCACCCGCCGCCGGACAGGATCCGGCTCCTCCTCTGCCGCACCGGCCAGCAGCCGGGCGAAGGTATCCGCCGGACGGTCAATGGAGGGACAGTTCTCCCGCTCCAGCGCCGTCAGTTCTCCCAGGCAGCCCTGCACCAGCCGGTCAAAATCCGGCCGCAGGCGGGCGGCCTTGCGATAGCTGCGGCGGACAAACAGGGCGGCCAGCCGGTATTTCAGGCCCCCGAAGAAGCCGTGATCCGTCACGCCGTCACGCAGCTGCCACCAGGTCAGGATGACGCTGAGATCCGCCGCCGCATCCAGCGCCGGGTTTTCTTCCCCGCAGGGGCAGCCCCGGATGGGATGCACCGGGCAGCGATGGCGAGCGCAGGAAAAGCCGCTGCCGCCGGCCAGCAGAATGGCCAGAAAGGCCAGATCGTAGTTCAAAATCATCCGGGCCGGCAGGCCGTACCGCCGTCCCAGCGTGCGGCACAGGCCGCAGTAGGCGCTGCGGAACAGGTCTGTCTGCTCCTGAGTCAGCCGATCCGCCGCAGGACGCACATAGCCGAACATCAGAACTCCCGCACCACCGTGTAGGTCAGGGCCTCCGTCTTTTTGGCGTGGCGGTCATAGGCCACGCTGGGCAGGAAGGCCAGCGCCGCTGCGCCGATGGCGATGGCGTAGCGGACGCCCTCCGCCAGTCCCTCCGACAGGAAGTAGCCCAGCAGGAAGCCCACCACCGGCAGCAGATACACCAGGGCTACTACGCCCAATATCTTCCGGGTAGCGCTCTCCACCACCACCTTCTGCCCCGGCCGGACCCCCACAGGGTCCTTGGCCCGTGCGTGGATGGCGGCGCCGGTCATGCCGCAGCCGGCGCATTCCTCACAGTCGTGGCCGCAGGCAGACTTTCGGGGGACGGATATCTCCACGAAGCCGCCGGGCAATATCTTTTCAACCGTTGCGATCTGTGTCATGGTAGCTTATACACCTCTCTTGCTATGTCTAGGGCTCTGTTGGGGTGTCCGAAGCCACCTTCAGATCCACCACCATCTGATACGAGCCCTTGATGCCGATATTCTCGTAGCCCTCGATGCGAATGGTCACCGGCACCGTATGGACCCCTGCGCCGGTGAGTCCGGACAGGTCTGCCACGATGTGGACGTTCTCCGCCGTCAGGGCGTTCACCTCCGCTGTCAGGCCCCGCAGCCGCACGTTCAGCGACTCCGTCTCTGCCGTGGCGGTCATGCCCTCCGGCACATTCTCAAAGGTGAACCGGGAAACGGTCAGTGTCCGCTCCGTGACGCCACGGACCACCACCGTCACGGTGGCGGTGTCCACGCCGTCGGCAATGGTCACATCCTCCGGCACGGGGATGGTATAGGTCAGGCTCTGGGAATCCTCCAGATCCTGCACATACAGGGTATCCAGCACGATGCTGTCGATCTCATCCAGTCGGGCCTTCTCGCCCACCAGCTTCACCGTGGCGGGAGAGATGGTGTAGTCCACTGTCTCCATGGTGGCCCCCACGGCCTCCACAAAGTTCACCCGCAGAGGCACCTCCTTCACCGTCGACACCGGCATGGTGGCGCCGATGAGCTTTTCACTGCTGCGGATGGCGCTGTTCTCGATCTTCACATCGTTGTGGTCGTACAGCTCAAATTCCAGCGCCTGCACCACCGTCTTGTCAGCTCCGGTGATATCCAGCCGCACCTTGGCGTAGCTGACATTCAGCAGGTCGTCCCGCTGGCCACGCAGCAGCAGCACCTCCGGATCCAGCGTCAGCTCCCCGGCCATGTAGCCGTCAGCCACGCTGCCCACAATTTCGCACTGAATGGGTACTTCCTTGCTGTCCAACTCGCCCACGGTAACGGTGATGCTGTAAATGCTGGCAGAATCCACCGTCAGCTTCCCTCTGCGGATGTTATCCGGAAACACCACCTCGTAGGTCAGGGTCTGGCTGCCGGCCTCCTTGATATTGCTGGTATTGGCCACGATCCGAATCTTGCTGCGGTCCAGCTTACGCAGCTCGTTCCGGGGACCCTTGATGACCAGATCCACGGTGGTGTCATAGCCCGACAGCAGCATCAGGCCACGATCTGCCAGTGTGGTATCCTCGCCGGAGAATTCCACCGGCACATTTTTCACCTTCAGCGTCACCTCCGGCGAGGTGACGGTATCCACATAGATCCACAGAGCGATCGCCACCAGAATGGAACCGATGATCCGCAGCGCCTTACGGCTGGCATCATTCTTCTTCATCGTTCTGCGCCCCCTTTCTCCGGGTCCGAAGCAGTTCCCGCAGCGGGAAGCGGGCCTTGTCCGTCTCCTCCTGCTGGGGCATCAGCTCGTTATGCAGCAGCTGGGACAGGGTCTCCGCCTGCAGATGGCGCTTCAGCATCCCGCCGATAGCCACGGAGATAGATCCCGTCTCCTCTGAGACGATGACCACCACGGCATCGGAATTCTCGCTCATGCCGATGCCCGCCCGGTGGCGCATCCCCAGATCCCGGCTGAGGTTCACATTCTTAGACAGGGGCAGCATACAGCCCGCCCCCAGGATCCGCCCGTTGCGGATGATGACGGCGCCGTCGTGCATGGGCGCCTTGACAAAAAAGATGTTCTTCAGCAGTTCACTGGAGACGGAGGCATCCAGCGTGGTACCGGAGCGCACCACGTCGTCCAGCAAGATCTTCCGCTCGAAGACGATCAGCACACCCGTGCGGGTGCGGGACATCTCCGTGCAAGCCAGCACCGTCTGGTCGATGGCCCGCTCCAGCTCCGGCAGCTCCTTCTCCGGTGCCAGCGTCCGCAGCAGACGGATGTTCTTGCTGCCCAGCTGCTCCAAGATCCGGCGAATCTCCGGCTGGAACACGATGATCAGGGCCAGCACGCCCCACTCCACCATGTGGCTGAGGATGTAATTCACCACCCGCAGGTTCAGCTTCGAGGACAGCCACAGCGCCGCCAGAAAGATGGCCACACCCTTCAGGATGTTGGCGGCCCGTGTACTCTTCACCAGCGACAGCAGCTTATATACCAGATACGCCACGATGGCCACGTCCAGCAGGTCCGCCAGGCGGATCAGGGGCAGGTATCCTTTGATATTTTCCAATACAGACAGGATCTTTTCCATATTGCAGACCTTTCCCATTCGCATACCAATAGGTATTTCACATTATATAATTATTTTCGGAGAATTGCAATAAAAACGTAGGGGCGTGTCTGACATTTTCACGAATCGGCGGGATTGACGGGAAAAAAAGCCCCCTCCGGCCGGGGCCGGAGGGGGATAAGGAACAGGGATTTACTTTACAGGGAGCGGGAGCTTCAGCTCTGCTCCTCCCGGCGCAGGATCCGCTTCCACTGAGCCAACTTCTCCTGATTGGTGGTAACGTCGAAGGAGGCATCCTCCAGTGCCTCCATCAGCTCCCGGCAGGATTGGAAGCGCCTCACCGGGTCGGGCTGCACACACTTTTGGATCAAGTCACCCAACTGATGCGGGAAGCCGTCGATATGCATTGCATGGATGCAGCCTATCTCATAGGGCGGCACGCCGGGGTTACAGCCGGTCGCCAAATAATAGAGCGTGGCCCCCAGACCGTAGATATCTGTCCGGGCATCGGTCTGTCCCATACCGCCGAACTGCTCCGGGGCGGCATAGCCCCATGTACCCAGACAGACGGTATCCCCCGCTTTGCCGGGTTTATAGACACGCATCGTGCCGAAATCGATCAGTGCAAGACGGCCATCGGGCCGCAGCAGGATATTTCCCGGCTTCATGTCACGGTAGACATAATTTCTCTCATGCAGATAGCGCAGCACATCGCATAGCTGCCATGCCCAATCCACCACTTGGATCAGATCCTGAGTCCCTTCTCTGGCCATGACGCTCTCTAGTGTCTCGCCATCAAAATATTCCCGGACCACGCAGAGGGTCTCCTCATCCTCCAGAACCTCTACCAGCTTTGGAATGGCCGGGTGATCCAGCTGCCGGAGGAGGTCAGCTTCCTTCAGGAGCAGCTCACGGATGGCCTTTTGGGCGGGACGATCATCCTTTCGGCAAGGCTTCAGCACCACAAGCTTATCCGTACGGGAGCTTTTCGCCAAATAAACGTCCTTTACGCTCAACGGGGCAAGTGTCCGGATGATCTCATACTCCCCTATCCGCTTTTCCCCTGCAAAATCGCCCATTGGACTCGGCGGCGTTTCCTGCCGGGGAGGTGTGTACGACTCATTCCGCAGGTCAAATATGACCTTCTCAGTCCTTGCAAAAGCGATCTCATCATAGGCCGCAAGCTGATACTTCTTTCCCGGTATGAGCTTACGTCCGTTTATCCACGTACCATTGGTAGAAAAATTGTCTCGCACAAACCAAATTTCCTGCTCATAGAAAAAGGCCGCCTGCCTCCGTGCCACGGTCCGTGCGCTCAGGCGGACGTCACTGTCAGGCGCTCTGCCTACCGTTACCATCGGCTTTTTGATCCGCAGCTTTTCACCAGTGCTTGGGATCGTAAGGGGGAGTACATCGGAATACAGGACCACCGTGGTATCCGGCGGCAGCATCACATATTCCGAGTCATCCAGTATGGGTCGGCGCTCCTTCTGCGTCAACAGCTTCCAGTTTTTTACGGTCAGCAACTTTCCGCAGCATCTGCATACGTATCTGGTTTCATCGGTACCTTCTTCAAAAGCCATGTATTCATGCTGTCCATCCCTGCAATCGAGAATTGCATCGGCCTCTTTGCCCAGCATCTCACGCAAGACAAGCTTTGCGAGCCGCTCCATGCCGGTCCTGGTGGGATGAGAGCCGTCGATGGCATCATAGGGCAGGTGATAGGCATACAGATCGATGAGCCTGCCGCCCTCCAGCACTGCCGTGCGGCGGATGATATCGTTATATACCTCGATGGAGATACCGCCTACGCTCTCCGGAAACGCAAAGGCCGGATCGGTACTCATATAAGTGGAGCAGAGTGTGCAGCACCAGAGCTCGGCATCCGGATAATTGACCCGCAGCTTTTGCAGCATTCGCCGGTAGGCCGTCTCGAACACAGAATACCACTCGTCGGACACTCCGCTGTCCTCCATGGGCCGGACGGCGTTCGCCCAGTCATTGGTGCCGAGATAGACCAAAATCACATCCGGCCGGACACCCCGCATATGCAGATGGCTGGTCCGCTGATCGCTGCACCCGGAGGGGAACAGCTCATGCTGCCCCGGCAGCTTTGTCACCCGACTGCCGGACCAGGAGTCATTGACCAGCAGTTCACCGCCGAAGAAGTCGATGACCTGCCCCCACCATGTATCCGCCATGGTATAGACCCCCGTCTGGCTGCAGACGTCGCCTTTGTAGAAGACGCTGTGATCCGGCGGATTATAGTTTTCCAGTGTGCTGACAGAGTCTCCCAAGACGGAAAATTGTTTGCCTCGATAGAGGTTTGTCGTTTTCCACTGGGAAAGCTCCTCCTGCCGTATTTTCTCCGGGGTAGGCGCATCGTCCACCAGCCACATGGGGCCGGAAAAGCGGAGCTTGGCAGCCTCGGTAGAGAGACCGTCAAAGGCGAGCTGGAAGGCCATCAGGTTCGGACACGGCTTAAAGGGATCGTTGCCGTTGCTGCTTTTGATGGCAAAGACGATATCTGTGAAGCAGGTATCGTAGTGCTCCTCCAGCAGAACATCCCGAAAGGCCTGCGCCACGATCTCCGGCGGATTCTTGAAGGCTCCGCAGCCGAAGGCACCTAAGATCAGCACCCGAATGTCGTTATCTATGGCGGCATTGAAGATGTTGCGGATACGGGAACGGAACAGATCCCCCAGCACGGCGGAATTCGTATGCGGCAGCATGAATAGGATGGGTGCAGCGCAGGTGATCACATCCACACGAAACCACTGGTTCCGCTCCTTCAGGCTCAGATCCTCGTTTTTGAATACGGTCACACCCTTGGTGTAGATCAGGCGGTCGGAGTAGAGATACCGGCCGTGCTCATAGTGATACTGATAGAAGTCATCATATACGCCGGGTGTATTGGCCAGACACGGATAGAGATTGCTGCAGCGGCAGAGGCACTCCTCCTGCGCCGTGGCACCGTTTTTCACGCCACCGCCGGGGACCTCCGGATTGGCAAAGTTCAGCACAGCCACGCCGTATTGATTCCCGAAGCGGGCAGCCGCCGCAAAGGTGGTGGTATCCTCCACCGTGATGCGCCGCTCATACCGGGGCATGAGCGGCTGTTGGGCCCTGAAATCCTCACGGTAGACCTTGGTTCCCTCCATGGCCTGACGGGTAGCGTCCCGCAGTGCTCCGCTTTCGCAGCGGCGCAGCGTGTCCTCAAAGTGCTCGATCAAATTCTCTGGCATTTTTCTTCCTCCTTATCATCCGAAACCATCAAAGCCTCCGGCTGGGGCCGGAGGCTTTGATGTCGGCTTATGCCGGGTCAGGTCTTACTTCTCTTTGTCGTTCTTCTTTTTCTTGCCGGCGGCCAGAGCGATCACCACACCGGCGATCACTACCACAGCGGCAATGGAGCCGAAGAACAGCGGCTTATTGTTGTAGTAGCGCACGAACAGGTTCGTGGTGACGTAGAAGTTGGTGATCTCCTCCGTCTGCTCGTTGCCGGCGGCGTCGGTGCAGACGATCTTCACCTGATGCGCTCCGGGGGAATCGCCCGGAATATCGAAGGTGAACTCGCCCTGGTCCGCCACGATGGCGGCGATCTCTTCTGCTGTCCACGTCTTGTAGGCCTTGCTGTAATCGTCCAGATACACCACCACGGACTGAAGCAGCAGGTTATCTCCGGCGGACAGGCTCACCGTGAGGTTCTCCAGAGGATAGGTGGTATCGCTCTCCAGATTGGTCACGACCATGTTGGGCTTGGTCTTATCCACGCCGAAGCCGATCTCCTGCTTCTTGGTGTCCAGCGTGTTTTCCGCTATGTTGCCCGCAGCATCCTCGGAGTAGAAGGTCAGGCGATAGACGCCGTCATCGGCAAAGTTCTTGGCCAGCACGGTGTAGATGTACTCATACCACTGACCATTGCCGCCCCGCACCTCGATGCGGTAGTCCGTACCCTCCTGCAGGATGATGGTCTGATTGTTCTTGAAGAGCGTGATGCGGATGTTCTGGAGGGCGTCGGGGTTGGTCTCCGTCACCACCACATCCTGCGGCGTCTGGACGTAGGAGCCGTTGAGCTGCTCCGTGGCGGCGCTGAGGGCATAGGTGGAGCCGAAGCGGTTGACGGAGAACAAAATGGTCTTTTCCGTGGTGTTGCCCGCCTTATCCGTCAGGGTGGCCGCCAGCGTGTAGATATCGTCTACTTCCTTCTCCTTGGCGAAATTCTTGAAGGTAAAGACCTTGCCGTTGTGCTGGTCGGCATAGGAGCCGTCCAGCGCAACGCCCTTGCGCATGGCGCCGGTGAGGGTGATGCTCACCTGTGCATCATCGTAGTTGGTATCGGAATAGGACACTACCGGGATGATGTCGCCGTTGTTGGCGGAGCGGTCGGCTACGCCGGTGATCTCCAGCGTGGGAGCCGTCGTATCCACATAGAAGGTCTGCTCCGTGAAGTCGGCGGAGGTGTTGCCCGCCTTATCCGTCACGTCGATGTCGAAGGTGTACAGGCCGTCACGCTGATAGGCGATGGTGGCCGTATGGCGGTCGCCGCTGGAGGTCCAGCCGCTGACCGTGGGCAGGGCGATATCTGCGCCGTCGTCGGTGGCCCGGAGGGTGATGTTCACCCGGCTGGCGTCGAAGTTGTGCTCCGTGACAACAACGGTGGCCGTGCGGTTTGCGTTGTAGTAGTTTCCGTTCAAGGCGGAGTTGTTGTCATAGGTGACGCTGATGGTGGGGCGGGTCTTATCGATGGTGAAGGCCGTCGGAGCGACGGTACCGTCGGCATAGTGCACCGGCTCGTTGGGGTTGCCCGCCTTATCCGTCACGTCGATGTCGAAGGTGTAGTCCCCCTCGGCGGTGTATTCGATGGTGGCCGTATGGAGGTCGCCGCTGGAGGTCCAGCCGCTGACCGTGGGCAACGCAATATCTGCGCCGTCATTGGTGGCCCGGAGGGTGATGTTCACCAGGCTGTCGTCGAAGTTGCGCTCTTTCACCGTGACGTTGGCCCGGCGGCTCTCCCGGAAGAAGGTGCCGCTGTCCGCCGCATTGTTGTCATATTCGATATTGATGATAGGCTTCGTGATATCGATCTTGATGGAATACTCCATGGACGTGACATTGCCTGCGTTGTCCTCGGCGGTCAGCAGGATGTGGACATCGTTGCTGTTGTTCTTCTTTGCATCCACAGTAAAGCGCATTTTCTCCTTGGACTGGCAGGGGGGGACTTTGCCGTCCCAGCTATAGAGCACGCCCCGCTGGGTCACATCTTCCTCGTTATAGACCGTCCCGTTATAGACCGTATAGGTCACCTGCTTCAGGCCGGAATACACGCCGTTTTCCACGGGATCGTTTGCCGACACCACCACCGGCACATCGCCGTTATAAATCTTGTTGTTGGTCAGGCCGGACTCCTTTACGATTTCCGGGGCCGTAAACTCCTCGTGAGGTCTCTCGTTGTCCACCACCAGACCGTTGGTGCTGAGGTAGGTGACATGGCCGGCCATATCCGTGATCTTCAGATAGACCACAAGCTGCTGGTTGGGTGTAAATTCCGTGGTTTTGCCTATATCGGTCCACTTCTGCTGCGCCAGCTCCTTGACTGTCAGCGCCTTCTTCCCTTCACTGTCGGTCTGGAATTTCTGGACAAAGTATTCCTTGCTCTTGATGGGAGAGGTCTCGTCCCATTCGTTATGGGTAATGACGATCTTATCATTGGCCCAAACGCCAAAGGTCAGGTTCTCGCTGCCGATCAGCGCTGTCCATACAGGGGAAGAAGTGGGGTCCTTTCCTCCCACCACATAGGTGTTGGCGGTGATGGTACCGGTGGGGGCTTTCGTATCCACGGTGAAGCAGTAGGGGGTCTCACCAATGGTGGTGGCGTTTACGCTCTTCTTCTGGTCCTTGTCAGCAAGGGCGGACAGACCGGCCTTGTTGGTGTAGGAGATGGACCAGATGTAATTGGCATCCTCAGAGAAGGTCACTTCACAGAAAGCTTTATCCGGGTCAGGAAGCTTCGTCTCCGGGTCAACAGCATTACTCCAATCGGTAATCTTGACCTTGCTGCGCACGTCGTTGCCCACTGTATCCTTGATATCGAACTTGACCGCATCGAGAGCCTGAGTACTGGCTCTGTCGGTGATGGTCACAGTGGCGGTGCGGACGGTATCGTAGTAGCCCCGCTTTGTGCCGTTCTCCTCCACCACATTGACGGGCTTTTCATCTCCGAACTTGATCTCGATGGTAGGAGGTGTGGAGTTGATCTTCACTGCCTTCTCCGTCGTGTATACATTGCCGGCCCGGTCAGTGACCTGCACATAGATCACAACGTTATCGCTGTTGTTCTTCCCGGCATCCACGGTGAAGGAGAGCCCATCCAGCTTTTGCAGGATATCGCCGCCCTTCGTGTAGGTATAGAGCATCTCCCGCTGGGTCTCGGTCCCCTGCTTCGTCTCGGTGCGGTCCTTTACCACCCAATACTCCACGGACTGGATGCCGGAGTAGTCATCCGGGTCGATGATGCCATTCACCGTGGCGGTGAAGCTCTTGTTGTAGTAGCCGTTGGTATTGGCCGCTTCGAGTGCCAGCTCCAGTGCGGGATCCGTCGTATCCACGACGATCTTCAGGCCCTCCAGCTTCTTGTCTGCCAGCTGTGCCACACGGATCTCCGTCTCGCCGTAGAACACCCGGATGGCCTGAATGGTCTTGGTTTCCTGAATGTCCGCCGGCTGCGTAAAGGAGGCGGTCTCCGCATCGTAGCCGCCGGAGGTCGTTCCGTCGGCAAAAATCAGCTGGATGCCCTTGATCCCGGTCTCGCTGCCAGTCTCATCGGCGGCAGCAGAAAATCGGACCGCTGCATTGTTTGCAAAGACGAAGGTGGCGCCATCCCGGCGGATGGCATTGCCGGAGTTCCAAGTGATGCCCCCCAGCGCAGTGAGGTCGTTGGTGCCGATCTGGGGGCACGCCGTAAAGGTGACGGTCACCTTCGTATCCCGTTGGACTTCCGTCAGAAGCAGCTGATACGACTTCTCTGTCGCTCTTTTCACGTTGGCCTTCACATCGGCTCCGTCTACCGTGATGGTGTCGATGATATAGCCGTCCTCCGGCGTGATGGTGAAGTCGACGCTGTCGTTATAGCTCACCTTCTCCGGATGATACTCCACCTTGCCATTCTCGCCGGAGATCACCGTGATGGTCTGCAGCGTGGGAGCAAAGGTGATCTTGATGGTGTGGGGCGCAGTAATGTTCTTGATATCCCGTGTGAAGGGAGTATCCTTTACATATCGATTGTCATCAAAGCTTTCCGTTTTGCCGTCGATCTCCACCTCGCTGACACGGTAGTTTTCGTCGGGAGTGGCCTTTATCGTCAGGGTGCCGCCCTGCTTCACGAGGACTGCTTCCACCTCGCCGCCCTGCGCTGCGGGGTTGGTTTCCACCGTTCCGAGCTGGCTGTCGTAGGTGACGGTAACGGTGTACACTCTTATGAACTTCACGGCGATCGTCGTGTCCTTATCCACCGTCAGCTTCTTTGTAAAGCTGGCAGTATCTGCAATATCCTCCTGCGTACCGTCGATGGCGATGGATTCGATCTGATAGTCATCGTCCGCCGCAACAGACAGCTCGACCTCAGTCCCCTCTTTGTAGGTCTTTTCCGTGACCGCTTCGCCGTCCAGCAGCACATTGCCGCCCTTGTCGGCGGTGACAGTGACGGTGTACTCCTGCACGAAGGTCACGCTGACGGTGATATCCTCGTCGGCGGTCAGCGTCTCCTGAAACGTCTCGCCCTTCTTCACTGTCCGGGGCTCACCCTTCACCGTAAGCTCCTGAATATAGGCGCCCTTGGCCGGGATCAGCTCCAGCTTCACATCGCCGCCCTTCTCCACGGTGGACGTCTCCGTCTCCTGATCGTTGATCCGGACTAATCCGTTGCCGGTCTTGGTGACCGTCACATTCACGGTATCAGGGGTCTTGACCGTCAGCTTCACATCCACATTGCCGGTCACATCCGTGACAGCGACACGGTCGGAAACGGTGTCATAGCCCTCCGCCGATACGGTATAGGCCAATGTGACCGCCTTGCCGTCTGCGATGTCCTGTGCATAGTCGGTCATCTCCTGAATGACCACCTCGCCGTCGGTGGTGGTCACGGTGTTCTTGGCACCTTCCGTGCCATCCACCTCGATGGTATAATCCACCGATGCGCCGTCCAGCTTGGCATCCTCGTCGCCGCCTGTCACGCAGATGGTAAAGGCATCCGCATGGGTCGCCGTGCTTGCAAACGCAGAGACCGGCACAAGACTGACGGTCATGAGGAAGGCAAGGACGGCAGACAGAATGCGTTTTTTCATTCTAACTTCGTTCATCTCTCACTGCTCCTTACTGTTGAGGTGTTTCTTGGTGTCTTATTTTGTCATCCGCTAGACGGATGATAAAAACTACTCGATGATCTCAGAGCTGGCGCTAAAGCCCATCTCCACATCCGTATGGAATGCGCGCTTCTCCTCCGACTTCGGGGCGGCAGGCTCTCGCTCCTCTTCCGACAGGACCGTTGTGGCGCCCACCTCCTCCGGCTGCTGCAGAACCGTCGTCTCCGCCGCAGTCTCGGTGAGCACGGTGGTAGCCTCTGCCGCCGCTGTCAGCTCCATGGTGGAGAGCTTCTCCGTACCCGGAGAGCCGCCCATTCCCGCCATTTGTGGCTCCAGTCTGCCGGAGGGCGATATCTTCGCCGTGAGTTTGCCACGGGCAGCATTTACGGGGCTGGGCTTATATGCCTTATTGCCGCTGGCCTCGTTCTGGGCCCGGATATCCCGGATGGCCTTGCGGGCCGTAGCTCCTGTTACGTCACCGATGACGCTGCGGATATCCAGCAGGAAGAAAATCGCAATGGCCGCCAGTAGGAAAATACCCGCCAACACATAGGCCACCGTCGAGAGCATTTGCAGCGTTTCAACCGTCATGCCTGCTTCCCTCCCTTCGTGGCATATGCCGTCTCAATGGCCTTTTTCGTATCCGCCAGCAGCGAAACGGTGGCCTCCTTCTTATGCTCCGTGGTGTCGGCAGTGGCAGAGATGCCTGTCACCGTTCGCTCCACCTGATCGTACATCTGCATCATATCCGTCTGGCTGATGCCGTCGCCCTTAAACTTGGTGGCATACTGCTGGAGCGCACTGCGGGAGAGCTCCAGCAGCTCCAGCCGCACGATCTCGCTCTCATTTTCATCGGTGGCCACCGTATCCAGCAGCTCACGAATGTTGTCAAAGAAGGGCTTATACTTTCCCTTATCGCTGGCCTCGGTGATATCGGTGGTGATATCCCGGTAGAACGAGCCGATGTTCACATAGACCCTCGCCATATTCAGGTTTGCATAGCCCTCCGGGGCGTTGTCCAGCACGTCCTGGAACCACTCCACGGCGCTCTTGGCCCGTGTGACCTGATTGTCAGTCCCGTCGCCGTAATCGTAATAATACCAGTAGAGCTTTCCGGTCTCGAAGCAGATCTCCGTATAGTTGGCGGGATCCGCCTGCAGCGCCGCTTTGTTGCTCTTGATGTACTTGGTCAGCTGATTGGCCTCCTCCACGGAGAACCGGGAGTCGTTATTCTTGTAGGTCTGGATCAGCGCCAGATAGGCATCCTTTTCCCCGGCCTTATCGGGAACGGCGATGGCCTCGCCATAGAGTGCCACCTTCTCCCCGTAATCCGCCGTCTTGGACGCCTCATACAGGATATCCCGATAGGTATCCGTGGCCTGTTGGGCCGCCACACGGCTCAGTGCAAAGCCCGCCACGGCGAATACCACTGCAAGGGCCGTCGGGACAATGAATTTTGCCAGCTTGCGCTTCTGCTTCTTCTTGTAGTCCTCGTCAATCTCCTTGTAGTGGTCCAGCGCATACATCAGCTCCGCCGCTGACTGGTAGCGGTCCTCCGGGTTGCGCTGGGTACACTTCAGGATAATGCGCTCCAGACCGCTGGAGAGACTGGGGTTGATCTCCCGGATGGGCTTCATCTCATAGGGCGGTTCGCTGGGGTTGCAGCCGGTGACCAAATGGTACAGCGTAGCACCCAGACAGTAGATATCCGTGCGGGCATCCGTCTGACCCATGCCACCGAACTGCTCCGGGGCCGCATAGCCCACAGTGCCGAGACAGGTGGTATCCGCAAGATTCTTCTCCTTGAACTCTCTGGCTGTGCCGAAGTCGATGAGGGTCACGTTGCCATCCGGCTTGAGCATGATATTGGCGGGCTTCATGTCCCGGTAAATGATGGGCGGCTGCCGGGAGTGGAGGTACCCCAACACATCGCACAACTGCTTGGCCCACTCAATGACGTACTCCTGCGGCTGGGCGCCGTACTCCTCCAGTGCCTTGTTCAGGGAATTGCCCTGCACGTAGTCCATGATGATGATGAACGAATCCTCCGTATCAATCACGTCGATGATACTCGGCAGATTCGGGTGGCTCAGCTTCTTGAGGATATTCGTCTCCGCCACCAGACCCTGCTTCACGGCTTCAAAATTCAGTACACCGTCCTTGCGGACCTCCTTCACTGCCCAGGTCTTGTTCGCCTTCTCATTAATGGCCATATATACGACACTCATGCCGCCTTGTCCGACCTTGTTGAGGATCTTATATTTTCCGTCAACGAGGGATCCTATCTCCAGCATCCCGTTCCCTCCATATTTCAAAATGTTCTGATGGTCACCACCGAAATGTTGTCACGCTCCCGGCGCTGCTTGTTCAGCTCGATCAGCGCCTCCATATTGCGCTGCATCCCATCGGCATCGGTCATCACCGTCGGGTTCAGATAGGCATATATCTCCCCCTCCGTGATCTCGTGGCGGAATCCGTCGCTGCACAGCATATAGGTGGCATTCAGCGCCGTATCACCAAAAAACATATCCGGATAGACCTCGTCGGATGCACCCACGCATTGCAGCAGCACACTGCGCCGGGGATCGGTCTCCGCCTCGACCTGCGTCAGGTTCCCCAGCTCCACCTCTCTGGCCACCACGGTCTGGTCCTTGGTCAAAAGGACCACATGGTCGCCTATCTCGTAGGCACGGGTATCACCGACGTTGATGATATAGTACCGCTGCTCCGTCAGGAGCAGTGCCGTCACCGTGGTGCCAAGGCCACTGGCAAGGCCGCACCGCTTTCCGTACAGCTTGATCTTCTCGTTGTACTCGGTGGCGATGCCCACCCAGTCCGCCCGGATGGCCGAATCGGTCAAGACGCTTTCGCACAGATCGGGAAGCCGCTGCTCCGCCCACTTGCAGAATGCATTGACCACGGATGCACTGGCTACCTCGCCCTTGTCCAGACCACCCATTCCGTCGCAGACCACGGCAAAGGCCATCCGGCCCAGCGGCGTCGTCACCACACGGGCGTTAAAGCTATCCTGATTGGTAGCCTTGGTGGTCCCGATATCTGTGGCTGTGGAGATGATGAAATTCATTGCTATACATCCTCTCTTGGCAAAAATAGCGCATCTCAGCGAAGCTTAAATTCAAAGTCCTCGTTGCCGAGACGGATTTTGGTTCCCTGCTGGATTGGCACCTCCGTGTTGGGCTGGATCATTTTGCCGTCCACGTAGGTGTGATTAGTGGAATTGGTATCCACGATGAAGTATGTATTCTCACGGGTGATGATGGTGACGTGGCTTCTGCTGATGGCCGGATTGTCCCCAATGAAGTAGTCCACATAGCTCCGCTCCTTCCCGATGCGGAACTGGGGCTTATTGACGGCGATCTCCTCGTGGTTTCTGCTGCGGATCAGGTATGGCGCAATGCGCCGGGACTGCTGGGAGGCATTGTTGAGCACCGTGGTCTCCCCGACCCGGCCGCCGCCGTTGAGGATCGTTGTATTGCCGAAATCCATTTTTTCACCGGTCTGTACCATCGGGATCGTCTGAACCGGCGGCTGGAGCGGTATCTGCACCGGCTGGACTGCAGCAGGCTGCTGCACGACCGGGGTCACAGGTATCTGTGGCTTGGGCTGCGGAGGTGTCTGTATCACCGGCTGCACGGCCGGGGCCGACTGTCCGGGGATCGCAAAGCTCGGTGCGCTGCCCCTTTGCTCCACACCCGGAACCGCAAAGCTCTGGCTTTTTGCCGACTGATTGGCGTGCCTTTCGGTCTTTGCGGGCTTGCTTGGTTTAGAGGCCGCCTGCTTGGGCTTACCCTTCTGCGCCGCCTTCTGCTGATCGTACAGGGCCTTATTCTCCTTACTGTAATGGGTCAGCAGGTGCAGCAGCGACATTTCCTCCTTCGGGGACTCCTGCGTCTGCTGCTGCGGCGGCTGAGGTACAGCGGGCGGTACGGCCGGTGTGATGATCGGCTGTGCGGGCGGTACATGGACGGGAGCAGTCTTTTGTACAGGAGGGGCCGCAGGCGCACCTACAGAGGGCTGCCCATTGGGTATCTTCTTCACCTCCACCGTCACTGTGGGCGCCGAAGGCTCATTGCGCAAATCATCCAGCAGCTTTTTGAAGCCCGGCAGAGAGAATACCGACGAGCTGTTCAGGAAGTTCAGGATCTTCGCCACATGGTCCGAGTCCTCCGTGGGGTCCGTCTGCGCATTGACCACGACACTTTTGAAGAAGGCACCCAAGTCCGGTTCTGTCCCCTCCGCATTGGCAATGGGCAGGCAGATCAGTGCAGCGGCACAGGTCGTGACATCTGCAAAGATGTACTCCGGGTCCAGCACGATGCTGGACGTGTCGATCATATAATCCTCCGCCGACAGAAAGCCCTCCGTGATCCCGTTGAAAACGCCCAGCAGCCGCTTACGGTTCACAACGCCGCCGAAAAACTGCTGCATGGACACCTTGGAGGAAACATTGTACTTAATATACCTCTTCTCATCCATCTGCGTAAACAGGGCTCTGGTGAGTCCCGGTATGCTGTTATTGGTGAGCATCCCCAGGCTCAACGTGTCGATGGAGTCCCCCTCTTTTATCTCATAGACAAGATAGGTATTTGCCCCTTGATTTTCGTAAGAAAAATCCATGATGATCCACCTCAACTGTCGTATTCGCACAGGACCAGAAAGCTCCATGCGGCAACGCTCTTCACGCAGGCTGCTCCGTCCGGGGAGAAAACGCCTGCGTCAAAATACTTCTCCTCTACCACCAGCTCACCGTCGGTGTTGATATAGCCCCACCGATCATTTTCCTCTACCGGGGCTAAGCCCAGCGAGAAGGATCTGGCGTTTTCATATTGCGGCTGGATGACCAACTCGCCCTTGGCATCCGCAAAGCCCCATTGCGAACCCACCTTCACCGCCGCATAGCCGTCGTTGGCTGCGACCATTGCCGCACCGTCATAGGTGGCACCGATCTGCTTGCCGTCGTGATCCACGAAGAAGTACTTATCTCCGGTACGGACCGTAATACGGTCAAACATGGAGCAGTAGCCGTAGGAGTCCACCAGAATCTCATCATAGGTAAAATCCGTGATGTTTTTCAGCTTGCAGTTTATCAGGGCCCACTTATCGCCCTTTTTCACCGCCGCTACACCATTGGCAAAGGCGCCGGCGTAGTCAAGCTCAAACATCTGCTCATGAAATTCCGTGTCGATGTAGCCGTACTTGCCGTCCCGCTGAGCCGGAGCCAAACCGTCGCCAAAGGAACCCAAATACTGATAGGTATTGTCGCCTACCAGCTTCTTGTTGCCCTTGACGTCGATATAGTAGTACGATCCCTCCAGACAGCAGGGGATCACGCCGGTATCCTTGTCATAGGCCCCCAGGTACTCATAGGTACACTTGATCTTTCTGGTCCCGTCCTTGGCGGCCATCCCGTACCGGCCCTCCTCGGACACCGTCACATAGTTGCGGTCCGGCTGGACGTGCCAGTCTCCTACCGTCTCGTAGGAGGAGTACTTCTCGATGCACGTGGTAGACAGCTTCTTGGAAAGCGCCTGAATATCCTCGTTGTCCTTGACCTTAGCGGCGCTCTTTACCACCTCCATGGCCTCGCTGTAATCCGCCTTCTCCATGTAATAATCTGCTTTTTTCAGATAGGCCTGCGGATCCTTGGGAGCCAGCTCAATGGCCTTGTCGCAGCAAGCAAGAAAGCCCTTATAATCCCCCACCTGATAGTACATATCCGCCAGCTTCATGGTGATATCGTAGCTGCCGCTATTCAGCTCCAGAGCCTTTTCGTAGCTCTCCAGCGCATCGATGTAGATGCCCTTCTCCTCGTACCTTTGCCCCTGCTCCAGATATTTTCTATATGCACTGCTGCTATCGATCTGATTTTTCAGAAGCCCCAGCCACGCCAGTGCCGTGAATGCGAGCAGGCCGATCAGTACCAGCTTTGCAGTTCCCTTCTTCATCCGCCGTTATCCTCCTATCAGCATAAACGCATATTCTATCGCCACTCCGGCGAACGCAAAGGGCGCCATGGGGACCGAGTCCCGCAGCTTGACCTTTTTCATCAGCAGCAAAACGATCCCGACAACGGCTGACACCACAAACGTATAGAACAGTGTCGCAATAATCTCCATACTGCCCACATATGCACCGATGGTGATGAACAGCTTCACATCGCCCATGCCCACACCCTTCCGGGAGAGGAGCATCGCCACCGCCAAGATCACGCCGCCGATGCCGGCGCCAATCAGCGGATAGAGCAGGATGCTGCGCCAGTACTCCGGATCGGAGATCAGATTGCAGCCCAGAAAGGCCACTCTGGCGATCAGCAGGACGCAAATCAGGAAATTGGGGATCAGCCGTTCCCGGTAGTCGATATAGGCCAAGAGATACAGGCCCCACAGAAGGGTCGTCCACCGCATCAGCACCGGAAGCTTCAGCAGCTCATTTCGCAGGGAGTATTGGATACTCAGCGTCACAAACAGCAGCAGGACCGCTGCGGTAATGGCCAGAAGCACCCAATGCGCCTTGAACGCCGTCCGGGTCAGCGCCCCTTTTTCAATGCTGTAACGCTTCTTCACATACAGGAGTGAGGCAACGAGCAGCAAAAGCGTATAAATCGTTATGATGATGCCGCAGACCATGCTTAACCTCCCAATGCCTTGTCTCTGTATGTGATATTGACCTTGACACCGGTCTCCTGCTCGATCTCATTGGCGATCTCCTGCAGCAGCGAGGCAAACTCCGTCGCCTCCTCCGGCACCACTATAATCAGGACCTTCTCCCGGTGCATGGTCTTTTCCAGCGCCGTCTGGCAGTCCGTGCCGTCCGACATCTCGATGCTCTCGCTGATGCTGTCCACCGCACGGTTCAGTGCATTGGCGTAGGCCTTCAGCGCCGCCTTGATCTTCTCCCGCTTCAGGATGTAGTCGCTGGCCTTGGTGCCGTCGCCGGAGCGCACATAATCCGAGTAGGAGGCGGCAAACACGTTCATGGAGTGGACCGCCGTAAAGGTGTTGCTGTCCTGATCATAGAGATCCACGCCCACGCCGTTCTTTACACCCTGATGGGGGTTCTCCCCCTGCAGCTCACTGACGTAGTCCTTGCCACGCTCCATGTCGCTCTTCTGCCACGCCGACGTTTTCGAAGCCACGTCGCTGAGCTTCACGCCCTCGGTGTCCGCCAGCCATGCCGCCGTGCTGGCCGTCTGCTTGACGATCAGCTTCTGGTCGAAGATGCCGAAGCCCTTCACGTCGATCTCGTACACCAGCACCACATTGATGGTCCGCTGGTCCATCAGGAATGTGGACAGGCTGAAGTCCAGTCCGTCCAATCCGTTGACCACGCCCATTTTCTCCAGCACCGCCGAAGCGTCATCCTGCTGGGTGATGTACTTGGGCAGGAGCGCCTTGCACAGCGGCTGGGCGATGACCCGGCTCACCAGAGCGGAGCCGCCCTTCTGCGCCACCACCTGTGCCAGCGCCGTGATGGCACCCTTGGGGTCGCTCATCAGCGGGGCAAAGCTGTTGTACACATTCTGTGCCGAAGCGGTGATGGATTTGAAATCATCGCCGCTCATGCCGCTGAGCATATCGCTCAGGCCCTCGGAGTTCAGGGGCACGCCGTTGCCGCCGGTGGAGCTGCTGAGCACGTCGGAGAAGTCGTACATGGACTGCACCGCCTCGTCGATGCTGTCCACCGTGGCCTCGGCGGAGTCCTTGGGATGCACCAGCAGGTTGGCCCGGCTGGCGATGTATGTATACTTGGAGATCTCCTTGGCCGCCTGGTCGATGGCATACTGGGTGGTACTCTCGATCTTTGCAACGGTGGCCAGCGAAACGATGGTCACAAAGGCAAACATGAAGATCGACAGCGACAGGATGGCCTCTACGGTAAACGAGCCCTTTTCCCCTTTGTCTTTCACAGTCTCACCCTCTCATGGTTTCTTAATTACGCCGCCTTTTTGAGATTCTCGATCAGCGTGTCCATGGCAGCATCCAGTGCAGCATAGCTGGCAGAGGAATCGTCCTTGGGAACGCCAACACAGAAACGGACAACATTTTCATCGGTCACATAATAGAATGCGATGAACTGGCGATTCATTGTTCCTTCACCAGTCTGGTCACCCTCCATGGTGCCGCTGACCTTCAGGATGGTCTCGCCATAATCGTTCTCGATTTTGCTACTGGTGCTGTTGGTTTGCTCGCTAGGTTGAAATCTAAATGCCGCACGCATCGTACTTCTTACGTGTTTAAACGCTGAATCTGTCACATTATCCCAAGTATCAAAATCAATATCATCAAAACAGTAAATAACAAGGGAGTACTCTTCCGTTTCAGCAATAAGGCCGTCAGTAACCGTTCTTTCATCTACATCTCCATCAAAGGTAAAGCTATAGCCAAGCACTTCCTCTACTCGGTGCTCCATATCCTTTGCGGGATCATCCTTAGACGGTTCATCCGTCTGATTCTGATCATTGTCCGGCTGGGGATCCGTGTTCCCTCCATTGGAGCCGCAGGCCGCCAAGGTCAGCAGCATCAGGGCCGCCAAAATAAAAGCTAAAAATCTTTTCATAAATTCCTCCTGTTTAATAGCCTAATACACTGGAATACTTGAGCTTCTGATATCCGGTGCCGATCCTGCTGAAATCCAGCTCATAGGACGTCTCGTCGTCTACATTCACGGTAGTCACCGGGACCTGGAAAAAGGTGGTGCGAACGGATACCTCCGCCGTAGCCGTGACCACGGTAAAGGCCTTGGTGACATCAAAGCCCCTGCTCTGCTGCTGGACATTGGCCTGAATCAACTGGGCCGTCCGGGTCAGCATGGCGTTCTTGCTGCCGTCTCCCATCAGCAGGTGGATCATGATAAAGGTCTTGACGTACTCCTTGTAGTTCATGGTGAGGCCGCTGGCCGCCGCCGTACTGCCGGAGGAACCAGCGGAATCCCCGGCGATCCCCGCCGTAAAGCTGCTGATCTCATCCTTGATCTTCTCTTTTGCCTGATTGCCGCCCTCGGTGATTTTCTCCTCCAGCGATACTTTAAATTTATCACCATATGCGTTGATTTTACTCCGAATAGCTTCGCTAATCTTCGTTTTGAGTCCTCCAATTAACCCACCGGTATTATCCGTTCCATATAGCATTTTATTGATTTCTTCAATGGCATTCCCATTCTTTGCAGCATTATACATCTCATATAGCTGCTCAGCGATATTCCCCACCTCATCAGATAGCAACTTATCAATGGCCAGATCCATGCACTCGTTTACCAGCCCTGAACCACTGTTCTTCAATCCCTTCAAGGTCTCCTCCACCTTGTTTATGATATCCGCCTGACTTAAGGTCTGCGAGGCTCCCGTGATCTGCAGAGCCAACTGTGAGATAGGACCGGCGATTGCACTCTGAACTTTCTCATAAACACCGTCGAGTGTGTCATCTACGTATCGTTCAGTTTCATCCACCCCAAAGTCCACAAGCTTCCCACTCGCATCCACAGCGGCATTTTCCAATCTGTCAAAGATGTCATACACTACTGCATTGGCAACATTTTGGATGAGATTGGTTGCTCCTTCTTTAATTTTATTTTTCAATCCATCATAGCCCAAAGCCCATGTGTTGGAAGTTTTATACAGTGCCACGTCCTTTCCCTCGTCGCAGAGGGCCTTGACGTCCACGAAGGACTCCGCCATGGCCCACGCCAGCAGGATCACCGTCTTTACGATGGGCACGCCGAAGCCCGTCCAGCCTGCGATGGCTGTGGCCGCCGTCAGCGCCGGCACGGTGGTATCGGTGCTGGTGAAGGCGTACACGGCGTTCAGGGCAAAGCGGATGCCGAAGATCATGGCACGGGTGCTCTGCAGGTTCTTCGTCACGCTGTCGTTGCCCCAGAGGATATATTCCGCCTCAGCCCCAAAGTAGGGGTTGTTGGTCATATCCTTGCCGTTCATGGCCTTGGCTACCAGATTGCCGTCACCATCCTTTTTCAAGGTGTCGGTGTAGCAGCTGAACATCTCCGTCATGTACTCCTGAAGGTACAGCTTGTCTCGCCCGGCCTCAGCAACCTGTCCCAGCAGCTTCAGCAGCTCGGATATCTTGGTGAGATTGTTCTTGTTGTTTTTGGCGGCCTCTTTGTCACTGCCGGAGTCTACCTTTTCTGCATGGAAGGTACTCTTGCCCTCTTCACCGCCTTCGTCGGAGCACAGCTGGTCGATGGCCTTGCGCACGCTCTCGTCCACAGAGGCGCTGATGGTGCCGGGGATGTCCGCCGGCAGGCCGGCCGTAGACTGCGTCGAATTGGCCCCGGAATTGCCGGCAGAGATCAGGTTCTTTTTCAGGCTCTCTGCACTATCCTTGCTGGTCTTATTCTTCTTTGCATTGGCAGAGGCGCAGACCCGGCACAGGTAGGCGTAGAACTGCTCCTCCTCCGTGACCTTCTTGGCGTTTCCGGGTGTCACGCTGCTGACGCTCTGGCCGGTATATTTGCTGTTCATGATCTGCGTCGCCTGGGACTCGATCTGCCCCAGCTCCGTGAAATCATTCTTGCCGATGGAGGAACTGAACTCGTCCTTATAATCTACTGAGCCATAGTCCTCCCGGCAGATGGGCTTGTCGTACAGCTTGATGCCCTCGACGACAGACTTGACGGAGTCAAAATGTTTCTTGTAGGTATCCACCAGCGCCCGCAGGCTGTTGATGGCATCCTTATTGATGTCCTTGGCGGCATTCTCATATTCGCCCTGCATGGAGGTCTTGACGTCGCCCTCCGAAAGGTTATCCACCTTATTGGCCCAGTTGGTCCGGGCCTCGTCCAACTCATCTACATTCTTCAGCACCGCCGCCAGCGCCGTGTCCGCCTTTTCCAGCGCACCGGTTATGGCACTGATGTCCTTGTCCCAAGCGTACAGCTTGGATGCAGCCGACCGGCCCTTCTCTGTGGCGTTTTCACCCCACAGCTCTGCCCAGCTTCCTCCCTCGCCAAGGAACATAGCGAGTTCTGTGTATGCCTCCGTTTTTTTATCAGGCACCTTCATTTCATCGGGAAGCTTCTCGGCATACATTCCGTACATCAGCGCATATGTAAAGCTGCTCTTTACATTTGGGAGCTCCTTGTAGATTTTTACATAGCCGATCTCTTTGCCCAAGTCTGTGGACTGTGTGATCTCCAGCTTGAGCATCTTTTCGTCATAGTTTATTCCAAAGTCAATCCCATAGTCTCCATTTTCCACCGGCACGACCTTGATGCCTCTCTCTGCCAGCTTCCCTTCAATATAGGCCATGGTATCCAGCTCTCTATTTGCTGCTTTCGACTTTTCATAGTAGGACTCCACCTCCTTGCGTGTTGCGGAATCCACCTTGAAGATTGCCCATTGGTCCTTCAAAATAATGACTTTCAGGGAATCAAGGCTGCTGGGCCTTTCATTGATAAGCGGCGGTACGTTCAGCTCCGAGCTGTTGTAGGCCACCAGATACTTCACCATGTCCGCCACATCTTTTTTCGCACTGTCGATATCCTGCGAAAGCTGATTGAGATACTCGTTGGAGGCAAACTTCGAATTACCGCCGATCAGATCATTGTATTCGTTGATGGCCTCATAGGCCTTCTTGCAGGCATCCTGGACTGTGTCCAGCTTCTGATCGTAATTCACCTTGGCTTCGATGGCCTTTGTCTGCTTAGAGGTCTCACCGATGCATCCCAGCTTGGTCAACAGGCCCTTGCCGATGTTGATGGGGCCCCGATACTTCATATAATCGACGATCTGGCGCTCCAGAACCTTGGGATTGCCGATGGCTGACGACTCCACGCCCTGCAGCGTGAACCGGTCCGCTTTCAAGTCAACGATGTTGTTGAACTCCATTTCATCCCCGGAAAAGGAGGAGAAGATGCTGTTGATAAACTCTCGTGTATAGGAGTCGCTGTCGTTGAGGATCCCGGTGTTGTCGATGGAGTTGGCAAAATATCGGGAGACGTTGTTCTGCAGCTCCTCCATGTTCTCCGAGACGGCGAAGATGCCGTACACATCGTACAAGATCTGGTCATACTCCGACAGAGCGGCATTCATAGCCAGATCACCGGCGCCGGACAGGGATGCCTTGGCCGCAGAGATCCTGGCTCCGTCCACGATCAGGCCCGCCACCGTCATCATGGGCAGCATGATCAGCGCCAGAAACAGGCTGATACTGCCCTTGGTTTTTTCAAAAAAGTCGATCATGCTGTCATAACCCCCACTTCGCCCGTGCATCCGTGAATTTCTGCTTGAAGATCGCCACCCGCTGACTCATGGTCTGGTTGCTGTCGCCGAACTTCAGATTCTCCCAGAGATAGGTCCCCAGATCATAGACCATATCCGTATTGCGGATAAACTCCGACGTGTCGTTGACCACCGCCACCGCCGTAACACTGATATCCAGCGACGACGTCAGCCCCAGCTGCCGGAGGAAGCCCGGTGCGCTCAGGTGCTTCACCACGTTCACCTTGATGGCTGGCGCCAGTGGGTCGGCGGAGGCGCTGATGGTGCAGTCCACATTGGTCCCAGCCAGAAATGAGTTCTCGGCAATGAGCTGCCGCAGGGCCTTTTCCATCGTCGTTTTATTCTCGCTCTTCAAAAAGCCCTTTCCCCAGTACCGATACGGGTCATGTACCTTCATGACCTCATTGATGATATCCTTGCCGGGCATATAGCCGTCGCTCCAGTCAAAATCCGTCTTTGTGGTGATCCCCGTGCCGGCGAAGAAGTTCTCATAGCCGGGCATCTGCCCCTCTCTGGCCGCTATCACGGCGATCTTCTGCGCCTCGGTATACATGGCGGTGCTTTGCAGCACATAGCTGCCCACATAGATCAGAAAGCCCAGCACAAACAGAACGATTGGAAAAATCAGAGTCATTTCGATGATCTGCGCCGAGCCGCTCTCACTATTCCACTTTTCCCGCAAAATGCCTTTCATTTCTCCACTCCTTCCGCTTCTTCGGGGCGCTATCCGTACACCGCATTTCTGCGGTGTACGGATAGATATACATCGACTTAGGAGTTCAACGTTTCTCCTTTGATTCGATCCATAAGGCTCTCAACAATTTCTGTTATTTGCTTTCTAAAAATTCCAGCCAGCGTCACGACCACAGCAATGATCAGAATGATGGCGATGATGTCGGCCGCACCTCTCTCCTCCTTGGCAAAGTCCTCCAGCAGACCCTTTGCACGGAAATAACCCCGCAACAACTTCATTTTCATTAAGTCGTTCCTCCTTATGTATTTTCTATTTATATTCAACAGAGCACCCTCTGCGGAACATCACAGCATATTGGAAAAAATCGGTACGATGATCATAAACAGGATGCCCACAAACATGATCATCAGGGGAATCATCAGCTTCGTTCCGGCCGTCTCGCCCTTGCGCTTGGCCCGGTGCTTCTTCTCCTCCCAGCTCTCCTCATTCATATAGCGCAGGCTCATGGTCAGCTCCGAGCCGCCCTTTTGGATGTTCTGTGACAGGATGGAGGCGAACTTCCGGATCTCCTTCACGGAGCAGCGCTGGGCAAAGTTGTGCAGAGCGTCCAGCTCCGAGACGCCGTTGTTCATCTCCTCGCTGGTCAGCTGCATCTCCTTATACATGGCCCGGTCGCAGGTATAGGCTACCTTGATCCACGCCTCACGGATCACCATGCCCGCATTCACCAGCAGCGTCAGCTTGGAGAGGATCTCCGGATAGTCGGAGAGTATCTCGTCGTGCTTCCTCTCCACGGCGCCGCTGACCTCCATATCCAGATAGACGATCAGCGCCGCAGCCGCAGCCACCGCCAGAATGGCAAAGGTCATGTCGTTGGTCATGGCCCCGATGAACAGACCTAACGGCGCAACCGTCAGCGCATAGGTGATCTGTCCGCCGACGATGCAGTTGTGGTAGTACTCGGCGTACTTCTCGCCGTAGATCTCAGCGATCTTCTTTTCCTTTTTTCGCCCGGCCTCCGTTTTTAGGTTCACCTTGAACATATCCATGAACCCGAAGCCGATGAAGAAGATCTCCGGGAGGAAAAACTGCTTTTTATCGATGGCGGCGATCATGACGTCGTACTGGCTGCTGTACCGGAGGTACAGCATGACCCATAGCACCACCAGCAGCGTTCCCGCTCCTGCCAAAGCGTAGGCAACAACAAAGCTCATTTCTCCACCCCTTTACACCTTGATATCCGTGATCTTCCGGCCCAGCTTATACGCAATGACAAACATGAAGATGGCGATCAGCTTCACCAGAACGTTCAGCGGCGTATTGGCCGTGATGGATGCCTGTCCCAGCGTCCCCATCATGGCGATGATGACAAAGGGCATGACGCACATGATGTTGATCTCATTCTTGTTGGCAGCCACGGTGGTCTGGATCTCCATCTCGATCTCGATCTTATCGCTGATGATATCCCGGCTGTCCACCACCACCTTCTTCAGGTTGCCGCCCAGCCGGTTGCAGACGGCGAAGGTCTCGGCAAAGCTGTTGATATCGTCGATGCCGCAGCGGGCGGACATATCCCGCAGCAGATCCTCGATGACGAAGTTATTGTGCAGTCCGCTGACGATGATGGCCATCTCCTTCACGATGGGAGCCTGCTCACCGTAGGCCAGCTTCAGGTCGCTGTAAGCATCCGTGAAGGCATCCGGGGTGTTTTTACCGGCAGAGAAGGAGTTGCTCAGCGAGTCCAGCATATCCCGGAATTGCAGCAGGATCGCCTTCCGGCGCCTTTCCTGCAGGTACCGCCGGTACACGGGGATGGCGTAGAAGCCCACCGCCGCACCGATCACAATGCTGGCAATGACAACGCCAAACATGATCTGCGCCGCCAGAAATCCCGCCGCGAAGCCGATCAGATACCCGATGATCTTCTCCCGTGGATCCATGATGTAGATGTTATAGTCCTCTCCGATACCGGTCAGGCCGGTCAGCGGGACATACTTTTCTTTTTTCTTGCTCTTCCCCATAAAATCACCTATATCGTTTCCTGAAATCCGGCCAGCCGCAGCTTGTGGTCGTTCTTCATTGCATATTCCGTCCGTTTCAGCCGACCGGACACCTTCGTCAGGGTGCTGTTCTCATCCTCCTCAAACACATAGAGCGGGTTGAGCACGATCCGGCCGTCCTCATAGCCCACCACCTCGGTGATCTCCATGGTTTTTCTGGATTTGTCACGCAGCCTGGAAAGATGTATAATGATATCTACCGCCGATGCGATCTGCTGGCGGATGGCCTCCAGCGGAAGGCCTGCCGCACCCTGAAGGACCATGGTCTCCAAGCGGCTCAGCATATCCTCGGTGGAGTTTGCATGGCCGGTGGAGAGTGAGCCGTCGTGGCCGGTGTTCATGGCCTGCAGCATATCCAGCGCCTCGCCGCCACGGACCTCACCCACGATGATGCGCTCCGGGCGCATACGCAGCGACGATTTGATCAGGTCCCGAATGGTGATCTGTCCTGCACCAGAGGCATTGGCGTTGCGAGTCTCCAGACTGACCAGATTCTCGATGCCCTCGATCTGCAGCTCCGCCGAGTCCTCGATGGTGATGACACGCTCATCCTTGGGGATATAGTTCGACAGCGCATTCAGAAAGGTGGTCTTGCCGGAGCCGGTACCTCCGCTGATGAAGATGTTATACTTGGCCTCCACCAGCATTTGCAGCTTGTCTGCGATCTCCTGCGTCAGCGACCCGTACTCAATGAGCTTGGCAATGGTCATAGGGGTCTTGGAGAACTTTCGGATGGTGACCGTGGGGCCGCACAGGGCAATGGGCGGCAGCACCACATTGACACGGGAGCCGTCGGGAAGCCGGGTGTCGCAGATAGGGTTGGCCTGATTGACCTCACGGCCCGCAAGGCCCACGATCCTCTGGATGATATCCTCCAGCTTCCGCTGGCTCTCGAACTGCTTGTCCAGCTTGAACAGCCGTCCATTCTGCTCGATGAATACGTTTTCAGGCCCGTTGATCATCACTTCCGTGATGGTGTCATCCTTGATGATGGAGTCCAGCAGGCCAAAGCCACGGATGGAGCTATACACCTGCTCCACGATGGAGACCCGCTGCTCGATGGAGCAGTACCCCGCTCCGATACGCTGCTCCACGATATCCTCGATCTGCTGCTGCAGCTCGCTGTCGCTGATCTGGCTGAGAGGCAGCTGCTCCGTCACATACCGTTTTACCTCGGCCGCAAATTGCTGTTCCTGCTCATAGTTCATCGTCTATACCGCCTTACTGGATCTTATCAAACAGTTCCTTGGGAGCCAGCTGCTCCAGAACCTGCGCCGTGGATGCGTGCTCATACCGTGGCGCACCGCCGATGCTCCGAAGCTCCGTGCCGGTCACGGCCGTGCCGGACTTGTTGCTGAATTTATTGTAGATCAATGCGATCCGTGCCGTCAGCGGCACCTCTGCGTTCTGCTCTAAGATTGCCAACGCCTGATAGGCCCGTGCCAGCTTCCGGTTGGATATCTCCGAGCCATCGCCGGTCCAGACGATGGCACCGGCCTGCCGCAAAATTTGAAGTGACGCCCGATCCATGCCAAATTCCAGATCAGCGATGACATACTCGTAGTTCCCGGACAGTCTGGCCTCGGAAATCAGCCGTCCGATCTCGTCGGCTCCCAGCTCCAGCATATCCAGCGCCACCTTGGACTGGGAATAGAAATACACACCTCTTGGGTCTTGCTTGACACAGCTCTCCATTTTCATGGAGAGGTTTGTTTTTTTACTCTTCAGCGCAAAAATAATGCCGCTCATGTCAAACTGCCCCTCCGCAGCGAAGAAGGCATCCGACGAGCCGAAGCGCTCAAAATTCAGATACAGCGTCCGCTTTCCACGGGCGGCATAGTGCAGGGCGCAGGCCGCCGCCATGGTGGAGCTGCCAACACCTCCGCAGGGAGACGTGAAAGCGATGACCTTGCAGGAATCATCCCCCAGCTTCAGCCCGGAGGCGCTCCCGGCGTACTCGGAATAGATGCTGAGGATCTGCCGGTAGATCAGGTCCGCCTTCTGGAATTTGCAGATGGCCCGCTGGTCGTTGACCGAGTCCACGTCCGCCGACTCCACAAAATAGGCCAGCTGACACCGCTTCGGCAGCGCACTGCTCTCCACGACAAAGGTATCGCTGGCCACCAGCACATCGATGCGGGACGGCTCCAGCGCCGCCATGGCGCTCTCCAGCTTGGTGAAGGAGTATATCTCCAGTTTGTCGGCGTACTTGATGTTGAACGCCGTCACAATCCGATTCAAATAATTCTGGTCACTGTCCAATAGCGCTAATTTGATCTTCATATTGTCCTCTCCGTATCGTCTTTTTCCAAAATACTCCTGATAGCCGACTTGATCAGCCGGATCTGGGGTTCGATATAGCTTGCCTCCCCGAAGATCATGTAGTCCGTCACCGTGGTGATGGCAAAATACACATAGGGAGCAATCTCCTGAAGCTCGCAGTGAAGCTCCGACGCAAAGCGTGCGGCATATTTTTCATATCTCTCTGCAAGGCGTCCCAGCACCGGGCGCAGCCGTTCTTCGTACCGGCTGCAGGCGCACACGCTGGCAAAGAACTTCATCATCGGCCGCAGCTCATCTGCCCGCAGCCGCAGCCGTTCCATCATCCGATCCGGCTCCCGGATATCCTGCAGGGCCGGGGCGATCAAATGCTCCTCCAGCCGCAGAGCCGCCTCCTCGGCACAGGTCACCACCACATCGTCCTTGTCCTTGAACCAATAGTAGATCCCTCCTGATTGCAGAGCCAGTGCTCTGCTCAGGTCTCTCACACTGGTCTCATACAGCCCCCGACGGATGAATGTCGCAAGGCAGACGTCAAGGATCTCCCGTTTCCGCTGGGCGTTTTCCATCGTTTACATTCCTTTTCCTGTTTCCGGAGTCCTTGTCCACGCAATCAAACGAACGTTTAGTGAGAGGGCAAAAATAAACCCTCATCTTGCGTAGAACGGTTGGTTCTTAACGCAAAACGGCCAAAAGATGGGCTTGAAACCGTCCTTTGGCCGTTTGTTATGCAGTCAGTATGATTCTACAAAAAGCTTTTCCAGCTGTTCCCGTTTCCGCTCCATGGAGGAGTGGACGTAGGTGTTCAGCGTGGTAGAAACGTTGGCATGGCCTAAAATCTCGCTCAGTGTCTTGACGTCCACTCCCAGTTCAATGCAACGGGTGGCAAAGGTATGGCGCAGAGCATGGTAGTTGATGGACGGCAGGCCACACTGATCCAGTACCCGATGAAACCGATATTCGTAGGTCCGTGGGCTCACAAACCCGCTCTTGTCGGAGATGACGTACTCCGAACGGCGTTTTTCATACAGGGGCAGGAGCACCGCCATCAGTTGTCGGGACAGGGGGATATCCCGTAGGGACGACTTGGTTTTCGGGGTGTCGATGATGAGTCTGGTGGCGGTTCCGCCATCGGTTCCCCTGACACGGGCCACGGTGGAGCGGACATGAAGAACGGCCTTCCGAAAGTCGATATCCTCCCACCGCAGGGCGCAGACCTCACTAATGCGAAGGCCCGTATGCAGTGAAATGAGGATCCCTGTGCCGGTGATGTCCGGCTTAGCCAGAAGGTACGTCTCCAGCCTCCGGAGGGCATCGGTGTCCAGGATCACCACCTCCTGTCGATTCGCCGCCGGTGTCTGGAGCGTGGTTTTCACGGGCGGACACAGGCCCTCCGCGGCGGCAAATTCCATAATGTCCAGCACCAGCAGCATCATGCTGCGGACATAGGAGGACGACAGGCCGCCGCTATGGTCCAGTCGCCCGCAGTGCAGCTTGGCATTCATAAAATCCGCCAGCAGCAGCGTGTTTATCTCCTCCAGCTGCCGAGCCCCCAACTCCGGCAGGATGTGGCTCCGCAGCAGATTTTCATATTTTACAGCGGTGGCACCCTTGTAACGGGCCACATTTGTCCGGTGCCACAGGGTTGCCGCCGCCTGAAAGGTCACAGACGCAGGCTCCGGGGACTGGACAAGCTTCTGCCGACTTCGTACCTTTCGGGCGTTCTCCGCCTTTTGCCGGCAGCGAAGATGAACGTTTCTTCGTTTGCGTATGTACGCTCTCTTTTTCGACATGATGCAGCCCCTTTTCTCTGGTAGAGATTTCCATATTTTGGCATTTTTGGCAAATGCCGGAAATGTGAACGCTTCTGCCCGTTCTGTAAGTCAGAAAAATGACAATTTTATTAACGATCCGTGAACGTTTTTCATTGACAAGACACTCGCTCATCGCTATAATGTAGAAGAAAGCAAAATCTCGTCGATGTTAAGAACCAACCGTTCTACGCAAGATGAGGGTTCAAGGGGCCATTGTGCTCCTATTTTTTTGCTATGCCGAAGTATTCTCCCACCCGCTGCACCGGCCTTGCGGCGCAGATGCTGCCCACTGACAGCAAAAGTCCGGCACACAGAAGAACAAGACAAACCCCTCTCCCCTCCGGCCACAGCCGTACTGCGTTCATTATATCATCATTTTCCACGATAACGCCATATTTGCATCCTATAAGCGAAATAAGGGACAGCAGTATTGCCAGCACCGAGATTCCCTTCACCAACTGCACCACATACCACAGCGGAAAGTGCTTCGGTCGAAGCAGCATCGCCAGCGCCAGCGGCAGCCCTACCCCGCCAAAGGCCACGGCCGCCAGCTCCCCATGGCGCAGTCCGCCGCAAAGGACGCTGGCGGCGGCTCCCAGCCGTACCTCCCTTATCCGGCCGCCCAGCAGCAGCGTCACCAGAATGTGTCCGCCCTCATGGAGCGCCGGGTACAGGAGAACCGCCGTGAATAGCCCCAAAAGAAGTAGCATCGCTCCTCGCTTAGCATCCGTCATCCGCCTCACCTCCTACTGCATATTATGAAAAAAGGGACCTGCCTTTATCCCGGCAGGCCCCACTTTCTCCGCAAAAAGCAGGAGGGGACGCTCTGCATCCCCTCCTGCTTTTTGCGCTATGAACTTACACTATAAAAAGAAAGGCCTCCGGCGATTGCCGAAAGCCTTTATGTGGGAGGACTATAAAATAGATTTTTTCGCCTTTTTGGGGTTAGTATTTGTTCCCTTACGAAAAATCTTGAACTTTCAAAGTTGGGTGCGGAGGTGAGCCGCTGTCATTCGGTCAGCGGCTGCACCGATTTAAGTCCGCCTTTGAATATTACAGTAATCTGTTCTTTTGAGTCCACCACTACACATTCGAGCAGTTGGCGGACGATTCGGTCATCGTATTCCATCGGACGGTTTTTTATGCCGTCCAGTATTGTATAGATATCATCGAGTCGGGATTTTGCGTTTTCTCGCCGTTGCTCAGCGTCGGCTATGTTGTCGAGCTGCTGTTGCAGGCGGCTTTTTTCATTCATAAGCCGAGCTACGGTTTCCTCATCAAAGGCTTCGATGGTGTCGGTGGATACCCGGTCGAGCATCTTTTTGAATTCTGCGTCGATCTCGGCGATCCGTATCTGTAGGTCGATGCTGTTATCCTCGCTCTTTTCTCCCGCCAAGCCCATGCCGATGTGCAACTTCAGCGTTTGCAGCACCTCAGTGTTTCGGGCTGCCGTTTTCATGATCGCCGCCATCACAGCCCGTTGCAGTATGCTTTCCTCTACGGAGGGTGAGTTATGACAGTATTTCTTGGCGTATTCAATGCGGTTGATGCATCGCCATACAATTTTCTTTTTGCCGCCTGCCGTCCATGTGCATCGGCGGTAGGCGGACTTGCATTCACCGCAGACGAGCAGTTCTGTCAGAGCGTATTTACTTGAGTATTTGCCTTGCTCGGTCTTGGCTTTTCGGCTGATTTTGCGTTTGCCGGAGCGCCTTGCGAGTTCCTCCTGAACTCTGCCGAAGGTGGACGAGTCGATAATGGCAGGGTGGCTGTTTTCCACATAGTATTTCGGGCGTTCGCCGTTGTTGACTCTGACCTTTTTGCTGATGCAGTCGGTGATGTAGGTCTTATTGATGATGGCATCGCCTTTGTATCTCTCGTTGGAGAGAATGGACTGTATCGTGGAAAACTACCATTCTGCTTTTCCCGTCGGGCTTTTGATGCCCTTTTCTTCAAGTAGTTCGGCAATTCCTTTTAAGCTGTCGCCTGCGAGGAAGCGGTCATATATAAAGCGGATCGTTTCGGCTTCTTCGGGGACGATTTCGGGTTGTCCGTCCTCGCCCTTGCGGTAGCCGAGGAAGTTCTTGTATCTGAATACTACCTTGCCTTCACGGGCGGCCTGCGCCTTGCCCCATTTAATGTTGGCGCTGATATTTTCCGATTCGCTTTGGGCGATGCTGCCGTAGATGGTGATGTAAAATTCCGCACCGGGCTGATTGCTGTGGATGCCCTGTTCCTCGAAGTACACATCGACACCAAGGTCATTGAGCAGTCGGACATACTTCAAGCAGTCCACCGTGTTCCGTGCGAACCGGGCAATGGATTTCGTGATGATCATGTCGATTTTCCCTTGCTTGCATCGGCGGATCATGCGGTTGAATTCATCTCGGTTTTTCACGCTTGTGCCGGAGATGCCCTTGTCGGCGTAGATACCTTCAAGCGTCCATCCGTTTTCGGAATTGATGCGTTCGGTATAGTGTTCCACCTGATTTTCATAACTGTTGAGCTGTTCCTCCTGCTTAGTGGAAACGCGGCAGTATGCCGCCACCCGCAGGACTCGGTAATGGGTTTTCACGCTCTCTCTGACCGATATTGTCGGTTCGATTATCCGCACCACTCTCTGAGGAGCGACCGTTGTTTGTTGCATGACCTTGCTCCTTTCGTATGATCTGTCCGTTCAGCAGTATGATGTCTGCCGTTTTGTCGGTGTACAGGCGTATTTCGCTGACCGTGCGGTTCAGCCGCTCGGCGATGTCTGCCGTACTGTCAAGTTCGGCCTTCAGCCTTTGTACGGCGTAGCACCCGTTGCCGAGTTCTTTATATTTCCGAGCGAGGCATTTCGTCATTTTGCTTCGTAATACGGTTTTGTCTATTTCCGCCATGTCAAGCATTCGGCTGATCTCGTTGTTCAGGCGTATTACCTCGGCACTCGGTTCGTAGGGCGTTTCGGCAGGCAGTGTGATGCTGTCGGCGGTTACCGTGCCGAGAAGGTCGGCGAGTGCGGTCAGCAGTTCGGCATCGGATATCTCGATCCGCAGACGGCAGGCCGAGTTTTCACAAGTCCAACGCTCTTGGCATTTGCATCGGCTGTCGTGTCGGCGGCGCATTCGGTCACCGCAGCTTGGGCATCGGACGGGGACGGTCAGCTTGAATATGTCCCGTGTTTTGTCCGTGTTCCTTTGGGTGTTGCGCCCATGCTTTGTTTTCTGTATTTTCTCATAGGTCGCTTGGTCGATGATCGGCGGATACACCTCTGTGCCGAGATATTTTGTATTGTCAATGAGATGCTTGAGCCGCCCCTTGTTCCAACCGGTAACGCCGTCCCTGTATTCGATTTTCTCTCTGTTCAGCTGCTCGGCTATGGTCAGCATTGAGGAGCCGTCAAGGAGGGTTCTGTTTTTCATTCGGTTCTCACCGTCCTTTCTTGGGGATTTGCTCGGTCAGTGCAATGCCGCCGATGAGCTTGAAGGTAAGGTGTTCGCTGCTGTCCACCGTGATGCTCTCGACGATTTCGTCAAACAGCCCGTTGTCAAACTCGACGGTCGGCTCATATTCATCGAGGATAGTATTTAAGTCTTTGAGGGTGGCGAGCAGTTGGTCGTCCTCATCCTCAGTGAGCTTTTGCCGCCGCTCGATGCGTAACTCGGTGAGGCGGTTGCCGATCCCCGAAGTCTGCATGGCGTAATCGGCGGCGTTCATAGCGCCGCTTGTGTGCAGCCTTGCAATGACATGGTTCTTCGCACCGAGGTCGGCAATTTCTTTGTCTATCTGCCGTATACGCTCCTGATTGCGGCTTGTGCGGTCCTGCATGGTTTCCATTTGGTGGATCAGCGTACCGAGCAGTTCGGCTCGGTAGGTTTTCAGCTTGATAACTATATCGGTGAATATCTCATATACGATATCCTCACGCACATGGCGGTGCTGACATTCGGTCGCACCGGACGAGCGGCAGGAGCATATCCAATGCGCCTTGCCGTTTACGATCTGATGCCGGAAGGCTCTGCCGCATTCGGGACAGCGCAGCTTTCCGGTCAGCGGATAGGACTTTCTTTTGCATCTTTCCGTTTTCCGTGAGCGCAGCAGATTCTGTGCCGCCTGAAAGGTTTCTCGGCTGACGATGGCAGGGTTGCTGTTCTCCACATAGTATTGCGGCAGCCGTCCGTCGTTTTTCATTTTCCGAAACGGCAGGGTTTCGGTAGTGTAGCTCTTTTGCAGGAGCGCATCTCCCATATAGCGTTCATTGTTCAACACATAGTTGATGGAACTCGGCAGCCATTTTTCGTAGCCGTGCTTCCGCGGTATGCCGTCCTCATTCAGCATTTTTGCAATGCCAAGCGTTCCGTATCCTTGGAGATATAGGTCGAATATGCGCCGAATGACCGCCGCCTCCGTTTCGTTGATTACGAGCTCGCCGTCCTTGAGGTCGAGGCCGTAAGCCGGACAGGTGCAGTTGAAGTCGCCGGACTGCATCCGCTTTTGATAGCTCCAACGCAAATTCCCCGATATGTTCACACTTTCTTGCTGTGCGGCCATACCGGGGAATGTTACGATCATTTCCATATTCAGTTTTTCGGTGTCGATGCCTTGTTCCTCGAAGTACACGCTCACGCCGATCTCTTTGCACATCCGCAGCAGTACGAGCAGCTCCTCGGTGTTCCGTGCCAATCGGGAAACCGATTTGACGATGATGCGGTCGACCTTGCCTTTCCTGCAGTCGGCTATCAGCCGGTTCAGCTCGTCCCGCTTTTTCATCTCGGTGCCGGTCAGACCTTCATCGGCGTAGATGTCCACCAGCGTATATTCGGGATGCTTCTTGGCATAGTCGCTGTAGTAGCGGATCTGTGCGGCGAAGGAATGGAGCTGGTCGGTTGAATCGCTCGATACGCAGCAATACGGGGCTAACCGAAGCCGTTCGGCTGTCTGCTTCTTTGTGCTTGTGATTTCAGTAATGTTCATGTCTTTCTCCTTTCCGCAAGGGGTCACCTTGCTGTTATTCGCCTTTTGGCACGACACACCATACCACAATAGTTCGAATACTTCCAGCGGTTTTTCGCAAAAACTTGAGAATTAAGATTTCAGACATAAATAAGATCAGCACCGTAATGTTCGGCACTGATCTGAGTGATTTTTTCGTACTCGTCCTCGGTTATCAGATTCATATCAAGCAGCATTCGTAAAAGGCTTATGCCGTAGGCGAATGATGCATTGTTGATGTCGGTTCTTTTATCCATTGAGCAGTCCCTCCAAGTATTTGATGCCGAGGCTCACTACAATGGCACGGTCAACGGCGGCGAGTGTCTTGCTGTCGAGCCTGCCGATGTATTCGCCGAGCCTCTCTTTGTCTATCGTCCTGATTTGTTCGAGCAGGACGGTGGATTCGGTTTTAAGCCCTTTCGCCATGATTTTCACATGGGTGGGCAGAGCTGCTTTTGTTTTTCTGCCTGTGATCGCCGCCACGATGGTGGTGGGGCTGTGCCTGTTGCCGATATCATTCTGTAAAATCAAGGACGGGTGCGTTCCGCCTTGCTCACTGCCGAAGCCTGTACCGAAGTCAACGGCATAGATTTCACCTCGTTTGATCTCTTTCATATTAGCCTCCGTTTTAAGTAAAAGGCGGTCGAGTGCTTTGGGGCAAACGACCGCCTTGGTATTTGTATCAATCGTTTTTGCTTTTGTCCGTATTTGTCCACGACACCCCGAACAAGGGAACGCATCCTCCGGCAATGCATTTTGCCTCATGGGAATCTCACCCCTCCCAGGATCTCTGCGAGGTGCTCTCATTGGTTGCGACGGCTCACGGCGCTTTTTCGTGCCGCTTCAACGCTCGACCTGTGACTGAGCACAAGTATCATTATTGCTTCTGCCTGTCATGGCCTTCGGTGCGGATGCGCCGCCCCGTTCGACTCATAGGTCGTGTGGCTCATCGGCTCTCGCCGACGGCAGAAGGAAGGTAAAGAATGCGCTGTACTATTCGGTTTTCAAAGAACGGGCGGAGGCTATTGAGAAAGCCCCCTCACTTTTTCAGCCGAAAAAGTGAGGGGGCTACAACCAAATTTTTTAATTTCTAAAAGTTTTTTGAGTTTCGCACGGATCTTTGCGATTTTCTTGCTGATTGCCTGCTGTGAAACGCCGTAGCGCTCGGCAAGCTCCGTCTGCGGAACTTCGTCATAGAAATGTGCAACAATCAGAGCCTTTTCATCCTCCGGCAGAGCGTCCACCGTTTTTCGCAGCTTGTCCAACAATTGCTGATGGACAAGCGTATCGCACACATCCGGCAGCCCAGCAATCAGAATTTCCTCGCCATTGAACTCATCACTGTTCAAGGCGTCATACGAAACATCGCCGTTATCCCTGCGCTGCTCGTCGAGATATTTCTGTCGCCGTTTGTTGCGGTAGAATTCAATGTATTCCTTTTCACTCACCTCCATGATCATGCTGTGCAGGCCGATGAATTTCTTTTCTCGGTAGCCTGCATCGGCTTCTTTCCGAAATTCATGCTCCGCGGGAGTAATTTCCCGATAGCTGCCGTCGGCTATAATAAAAACCTTTTTAGGGTTCAGTTTTTTCAAGTTTATGTACCTCCGTTCAATCGTTTTTTTGTTAGGTCAAAAACGATTGATACGGAGGGCTTCGACAGCCTACCGCAAACTTCGACAGTACGCCGCCGTTTATACAAACGCAGAAAGCCAAGCCACTTTGATATTCCGAAATAACAGATTTATCGTTGGTCTTTTGCAGATATCGTATGGAATTCTGTTGACCGCAGAGGTCAAAAAAATATAGGTGTCTGTGTGTTTGCGCAAAGACAGCCTTTGCTATTTCAACACCTGTTTCTTTCCTGTATTCTTTTTCATTCTTTCACCTTGTCGCTTGAAAACGGCAGGGCGCCGCTTTTTATGGCACTGCGTTGTGTTGAGCTTCGTCGATTGATTCTGCAAGGCTAAACATCGCGGTCACCTCCTGTTACGGTATTCGGGAAAACAAAAAAGCGACTGCGCTATGCTTTAAGGCATAGTACAGCCGCATGAGGGCGTGCATATAAAAACCGTTTTGTTAAGACGGTCTTGAATGTTGCGTTTCGCTTATGTACATGATTGTTAGGGGCTTCTCCTTGTTTTCATAATTACCTCGCTGTATTTGGTATCTGTTGATATCCGTGTGTCCGCTGCCGGGGCAAAAGTGAAGAGTGCATAAGTGTGATATACGCAGTATACATGGAATCCGGCAAAAAATTGTTGGGTTATGACCGAGAAATTGCTTATTTTTCAAAAACAGTCGCCAAGGAAAGAAATACGGCACAGCGGTTTTTATACCCTCTGTGCCGTAATTGTGATGTTTCCGTGATGGATCGTTAATTGTTACTTATCTTTGATTATTTGGCGGAATGCCTTTTCCTTTTATCAAATACCGTTACACCTGTCAGAACACCGCCGCTGGCAAGCAGCAATGCGCTCCACAGCATGAGGTTGCTTGTATCGCCGGTCAGAGGAGACTGCGGCAGCTTCGCCGTTACGGTGTCGGCTTTTTTGATTTCCTTGGTGCCGTCTTTGTCGCTGTAATACCTATTGCAGCCGCCGCAGTACCAATACTCGATGTTGCCCTCGGCATCCTCGGTGGCCGCCTTGGCGGGGATATGCTTGAGGTCGGTGTGGTTCTTCGGATCAAGCTCACCGTAGGATTTGCCGCAGACTTCGCATACTGCTTTTTCGGCGCAGGTTGTCTTGCCGCCGGAGCAATCCTTTGTTTCAAGCCCGTTGCAGCCGTCCACCGTGCATTGACGGGTGTGCGTGCCGTCGCCGTTCGATACCCATTCACCATAGGTATGCCCGTCGTTGACCGTTACGGTCATCTCGGCGGTGTTGCCCGCCTTGTCGGTGACAACGATTCTCTGCTCGCCGTCTGCGGGAGCGAGGGTAAAGCTATTGTTTTCGTCAAGCGTGACCTCTGTGCCGTTCACGGTGATGGTGTTCACATACTTTTCGTCAACGGTGACCGTCTGCGCCTCACAATAGATCTTGCCATTTTCTATGCCACCGATGACCGGCTGAACATTGTCAAGCGTTACGCGGTCGGAACGAAGGTATGTTATGTTCATGCTCTCGTCAACAAGCATTGCATAAACAATATATTCCCCATTGGGGTCTATGCAAAACGGCTCCTCATATCCGCTAAATACGAGAGATTGAAGCTCCGCCTCTGAAAGATCCCGATCGGTCACCAAATAGGAGATAAACACGGTTCCGCTGTTGTCGGCGGCGTTTATTGTTACCGTCTGCGTGTCCTTAAAGAACAGACCGAAGGTGAGCTTATTCAAGAATTCCTGCCATTTATTGGCACCTATGATAATTTCGCCCGTCGGCTTTTCGGTGTCTTTCCACCGTGCTTTGAGCGTTATATTCTCGGCAGGCATGGTTTCGGGAATTGCCTTATCCCAGCCGATGAAGGTGTAGCCCTCTCTTTCCGGGGCTTCAGGTGCGGTAATTACCGTGCCGTAGTCCTGCGTAATCGGAGCAATCTCGCTGCCGCCGTTGGTGTCAAAGGTAATTGTGTATTGATTGATTTCCCACTGCGCGGTGACAGTCATATTTTCAGCGGGCATGGTTTCGGGAATTTCCCTGTCCCAACCGATAAAGGTGTATCCCTCTCTTGTCGGGTCGGCAGGGGCGGCAATATTCGTGCCGTAGTCTTGCGTAATGGGCGCAATCTCGCTGCCGCCGGCGGTGTCGAAGGTAATCGTGTAGGTGTTCGCTGCCCATTTTGCATACAATGTTATGTTATCGGTGACTTTATCGCTTGCATAATCCCACGCCGTGCCGTCGGCCTTGTTCCAGCCACCGAAGGTATAGCCCGGTGTGGCGGCGGGAGTGTCGGGACGCGTCGCGAGAGTGCCGGAGGGAAGAACCTGCTTTGCGTATTCACTGTCGCCGTCCTTGTAGGTCACGATGACGCCGGTCGTATTGCCGTAAATATACAGACCGCCGTAGAAGAGGCCCCAGTCAACATGGCTTGGATTTACACTGGAAGTTCCGCCGATCACCGTCTTGCCTTTGAAGGCGGTAATACCGTTATCTTCTGCAAGACAGGTGATCTTACATGCCTGATTTAGGTGAACCCCACCGTATACCTCGCCGCCGTTGGCGTAAATTGTGGTCATATACGCAGCATTGATAGCGTATCTGCCGTTGTTTTTGATCAGGCCGCCGGTCAACGTGATCACGCCGGTTGTGTCTATGTTCGCCATCGGACCAAAAGCGTATATGCCGCCGTAAGAGGCCTCTCCGGTCGTTAATCTGTTTGGTGTTGAGCAGCCGACAATGCTGCCGGCGTTCATGGTGAACGAACCGTCTGAGAGGAACAGGCCACCGCCTTCATTGGCTATGCAGCCGACGATATTGCCGCCGTTCATGGTGAGTGCGCCGCTGCCGATGATCACGCCGCCGCCTTCCACCCCGTTGGAGAAGAAGATCCGGCTGCCCGTGCCGCCTGTGATGATGCCACCATAGACGGTCTCTGTACCGCTGTCGTCCAGCACCCAAGGTTCTACGCCGTTAACCTTGAATTTGTGCTCCGCCGTGGGATTGCTGTCGATAAGGGTCAGGTCGCCGGTGATGCCGCTCTTATTATCGAGGATAATAACGCTGCCGCTGCCGGTCATTTTCAGAACATAGCCGTTGAGATCGAGGGTGACCTTGCGGAGGACGGTCAGGGTCGTGCCGATTGCAATGTCATTTTTCAGCGTGATGATGTCTACGCTGCTGTCCGCCAGCGCATCGACAAGCTCTTGTTCCGTTTCGACTTTCCTGTTTGTCTCGCCCTCGGCAAACGCCGTAGTCGGCACAAGGCAGAACAGCATACATAGGGCGAGCAGGATACTAAGTATTCGTTTCTTCATTTTGCATTACCTCCGGGTCGATACGATTTTTTTCGTTTCACGGTAAGCGCCGTGCAAGCTCCGCCGCTGACAAGCAGCAGTGCGATCCACAGCATGAGGTTGCTGTTGTCGCCGGTCTGCGGAGAATCCGGACCAGTCGGCTTGCCCGGCTCAGTCGATGTTCCGGTAGCCGGAATCTCAACTGCCGCCTTCTTGTAGCCGCAAACCTTGCACTCCTCATGCTTGGAGCCCTTTTGTGTTGCGGTCGCTTCCTTATCTACCACCCACTTGAAGCTGTGTGCTACAACATCTTTCTTATCGCCGCAGGAGCACTCATGCCAGTGGTTGTCGGCATCGTTCTTCCACTCGCTGCCGTAGCTGTGAGTATGCTCACCGCCGCCGGTTGCCGGGATGGTTTCGGTTGCCATCGTATAGCCGCAGACGGTGCATTCCTTATGCTTTGAGCCGCTTGTGGCAGCTGTTGCCGGGGTGTCGATAATCCATTCACCGGCGGTATGCGCCGCCTTGCTGCCCTCGATGATCACGCCGCAGCCGACAACGGTGCACTCTTTCCAATGATCGGTATTATCGGACTTCCAGTCGGAAGCGCTATGACCTGTTGCCGCAAGGATTACGCTTGTCTTGTCGGTAATTTCGGATGCACCGGTTGCATCCTCAAACCACTTGTCACAGCCATCGCAGGTGTAATATGCTGTGTTGCCTTTCTCCGTGCAAGTAGGAGCCTTTGCGGGAACGAGGGTCAGATTGTGCGTATGCGGTACGGTCTTGTCATATCCGCAGGTGTCGCAGATGTTATCGCTACCGTAATCGTGAGCCGCCTCGTCCTTCTTTTCGTGGCAGCGAGAGCATTCTTTCCAATGATTGTCTGTGTCCTTGCTCCAATCGCTTGCCCATGCGTGCCCGAGCTGTGTACCTGCTGCCGTAAAGGTTTCTGTTGTGCTGATCTCTCCGCAGGAGCAGCTCTTGAAATATACTGCATCGTTGGTGCAGTCGGCAGCCGACTTGAGGGTTTCCGGCTTCTGAATTTCCTGATCGTAGGTATGGGTATGGGGAATTGTGTAGGTCGCTTTCACGCTGACTTCACTGTCAGGCATTATGAAAGTAGTGGTTTCACTGTTCGCATCTTCAAGAGTAGTGTTGCCGCTTTCTACTACCCACTTATCAAACACCTTACCGTCAGGAGCCGCATTTGCGGTCAGAGTAATGATTGTGCCTTGCGCCGCTTTAGTGATTTCGCTTCCTGCACCGATTGTCGCTTTGCCGTCCGTTACGATGATGGAATACTCTTTACTCTCCCAGATTGCATAGAAGGTAGTATCCGAGCTTACTTCATAGGTCGTGCCGGAAATAACCGAACCGTCGGCACTGGTTGACCAGCCCTTGAATTGCTTGCCTTCCGGTTCAGTAAAACCGCAGGCGGGCAGGGTGTAGCTGCCGGAAACGCCGGTGACATCTGCCATTGTGCCGCCGCCACCGTTGGCATTGAATCTGACGGTATGCTCGGTAGGTGCAGGAGGCTCGTCCTCCTCGAAGATAGCTTTGACCTCAACATTGCTGTCCGGCATGGTGAACTTGTTGTTGGTGATTACAAGCCCTGCCGGAGATACGACCTGCCACTCCTTGAAGCGGTAGTCCTCTTTGGGCGTTGCGGTCAGGGTGATTTCCGTACCAGCCACGGCCCTGTCAGGAGATGCGGAAGCCGTGCCGTTGCCGTCCGGGCTGATGACCTTCACGTGGTGCCTCCTGTATATTCTGACTGTCGCCGTAGTTTCGTTTCCCGCGTTGTCAGTCGCAACCACGGTATATTCCGCTCCTGCGTCATTGTTGCCGCCGTCGGGTGCGGGGAGAGAATAGGTGGGACCGTCTTGCGGCTCGCCGTTGATGGTCACCGACTTGATGCCGGAGGACGTCTCTCCCGATGCAGCCGGGTCGCCCACGGTGAAGGTGTACGCACCGGGATTTCCATCGATGTTATCCTCGACGATGTAGCTTTCGCCGTCCGTCAGAGTTTCCATAACCGGGGCTTTCGTGTCCCTCTCAAGCACATGACCGCACACAGTGCAGAGCTGCTTCTGATTGCTCCAGTCGCCGGGAATGTGTTTGGCGTTTTGTTTGGACATTTCCGCGGCGGGGTCCCGCGCACCGCATTTCTTACAGGCCCAGATGTGGCAGCCGTCCCTGTCTGTCCAGCCCAATTCATGGCTACAGGTACTTTCCTCGCAGTGCAGCTCCAGCCTGCCGATCACTCTGCCGTAATTGCAGGCATACGGCAGGCTCAGCCGCTGCAGGTCCACGCGCCCGTTTTCGTTGGGGATGAGAAGCTCCGTCGTGGTACCCCAGTCCCATTCATACTGTCCCTGGCTGAGACGCCACTGCCACCCGGTCGCGCTCAGCCGCACGGACTTCCCGTCCGAGGCTCCGATTTTGATGTTATATTCGCTAGTCAGGCCAAACTCCGGATTGAACAGTGCCGTCGTCCAGCCTGAACGGTTTGAGCCTCTTCCGACCGCAACTGCAGGGCTGAGGTTAATGGCTACGGCGTCATAATCGCGGTTCGGATAAAGCGGAACGGACTGCGCCGTCAGCGTTGCGTCTCTGATCAGAATGTTCCAGCCGTCTCCGTTCATTCCACCGCCGATGCCCGCGCCCCAGTAGCCTTGCGCCATCACTTCGCCGCCGATGATGGAAATGTCATGGCCTGAGCTGTATCTTCCGCCGCCGATGCCTGCGCCGGCATAATTACTCCACGCGATGACACTTCCGCCGGAAATCTCAATATCATGTGTATCCTCCGACGCACCCGGCCCGGCGTAATCGCCGCTGCCGATTCCGGCTCCGGCTGACCGGCTGCCGGCCTCCACCGTGCCGCCCTTGATATAAATAAAGCGTCCGGGGCCGCCCTGACCGCCGCCGATCCCTGCGCCTTGCGAAACGGAGATCGCCGTCAGCTTGCCGGAATACACATAAATCCACTCGCCGATGCCGCCGTTTGCACCGCCGCCGATACCCGCACCGCCTACGCCGCTGGTCGCAAGAATCTCACCGCCATAGATATCCGTCGCCAGAGAGCCGAAATGAAGGTTCACGCCGTGTCCCTGCGAGAACTTCTTGATTCCGACCTTTGAGCCTCCGATGCCAGCGCCATGATGACCGCCCTGACACGTGAGCTTTGTCCCCGTCTGCACCAGAACCCGGAGATAACCCTCGGTTTTGTTTTTCTGCAGTGCGGCGAAGTTCTCTGCGCCGATCAGCTCGCTGTCGTTGCCGATAAAGTACAGACAGGCAGAGGCACCGCCGTAAAGCTCGATGGTAGGGCCGTCCTCGGGTGCCTGAAGGCGGACGCCGTCCAGAAAGATGTGCGGTGTATTGTTCTTGCCATCAATTTTGATCCGGTACTGAAAATACCAGTTCGGATCTGTGGATCCCTTGATCAGATAGGTCTTGCTGTCCTTGATTTTCAATTCTTTGTTCTGCTCCGTAAGGTCCACTATCTTGTCAAACGTCGTTGGGACGGAAAGTTTGACATCCGGTAGCTCACCCGCAGCAAAGGCCGCTGTCGGCAGCAGTGTCAGCACCATGCAGCACAGCAGTAGGATACTGAGTATTCGTTTCTTCATTTCTCGTTACCTCCGTTCAAGTATTGCGAGCGGTATTTATCTGCAAACAGAGCGACGCCCTGCTTTAAGACCTCCATCTGGGTTTTCAGATAATATTCGTCCTCGAACATAGCGTAATGTACGCAGGCGCGGACGAAGATAAAGATCAACGGGGTGATGACCGTATAGGGAATGCCTATCTTCGGCTCCAGCCGCTTGGCATACTCGGTATAGCGCTCGTTCACGCCCTCGAAGAATTTCTTGCCGTGCTCGATATACTTCGGATGCGTATAGATCTGATACATCAGCCGATATTTCTTGCCGTGCTTTTTTGCCGTCCAGTAGGGAACCTCCTTCACAAACCGGACAACATCCTTAGGGTCGGTGGGCGCCATCTCCATAAAGTCATCCTCAACCTTTTCCATACAGTATGCCGTTGATTCGATAATCAGTTCGTCCACACTGTTAAAGTAGGAATACAAATTCCCCGTCGTGCAGCCGCACGCCGCTGCCAAAGCCTTGATGCCCGTACCCGTCAGCCCGTTTTCGGCATAGCATTCAAAGCATTTTTCCATCATTTCGCGCTTGCGTGCGTTGTGCTGTTCCTCTGTTGCTCTCATATACGCCACTTCCTTCTTGATAACTAACTAATCAGTTAAATATAATATAACATAGAATTGTGTCGAATTCAAGAACTGTTCGAGAAAAATCGAAGAAAATCAAATTGCAATATGATCTCATAAAAAAGTCCTTACAGCAGAAAGAAAATAGCGGATGGCCTCAACGATCAAAACCGTACTAATAAAAATGTCTTTGTTATCTCCGGATTTTTCAAAAAGAAACCTCTGTGTCTTTTTCTTTCTGCTGTAATCTATCTTCAGTTGGGTAGTTCACTTTCTTCTTCCACCATGACAGGTGGCACCTGTCACTTCGTCATCGCAAACTCCGCACGATTCGTTTTGCCGTAGAACGGCAAAAGCTCATCTGCTCCGTTGCTCCTCCTCTCCCCAAAAAGCTGTATAGTTTTTTGGGGACCCCGAGAACGCAGTTGCCCCTTGGCGGAGCGTTTTGCTTTTTTCACTCCGCTTTCAGCCGGAACAGCAGACTGCTCTTGCCACTTTTTTTCTGTACCGCTGCTCGGTTGCGAGGAGCCCTGCTTTTTTGAGGTCACGGATCCCGCGGCGGACGGTGGAGGGCGAGAGCTTGAGGTCTGAGGCTATGGTCGGGATGGCAGGCCAGCACTCGTTGTTCTCATTTGTCCTGTCGGCGAGATAGATATATACCGCAACGGCTCTGTGCGGCAGCTCGGTGCGGTAGAGAAAATCAAGACGGCTCATTGCTTTGCACCTCCGTTTCGGTTAAGTCTTTTATGATCTCTGCTTCCGTCATGTCGGGAGCAGTTTCTTTTTTCGGCGGTGAGGTACGGATGGGGTTGCCGCCTCGCTTTTCGCTCTTGGGCTGTGTTCTCTGCGGCTCGTTCTTTGGGCTGGCCTGCTGTGCCTGACTGCCGCCGCCAGCGTCGCTCGGTGCAGGCGTTTCCTCTTTCCACTCCGGCGGATATTTTTCGAGGATGCCGTCCTGAATTTCCTTCTTGTCGGCATACCTGACCTCACGGTTGCCTTGGTCGGGTACGGCGTAAGGGTGTTCATCGTTTGTAGCGACTGCGACGGGTCGTTTTTACTGCGGCTGACCGAGCCCGACATGACCGTGCGGCTGCCGAGAGCCTTGGACAGCGTTTCCGCCGAGCTGCTGTTGGGAGCAAAGCCGCCGAAGATGGTATCCTGCGTATTATGCTCAGCCACCCGATGCAGTCGCCGTTTACGGCAATGAGCGCAGGAATATTGTGTTCTGTGGCAGACTGTTCGGTCGGCTCTGCGCTCGGTTCTGTTTCCGTGTCCGACACGGATTCTGCCGGAGTTTCGGTCATCGGCAGTTCGGCTATCTCGGCAACGGCTTTGAAATCTTCTTTTTCTTTCTGCTGTTCTTTGAGTTGCGAATAGATATTAACACCTGACAGCACGGCAGCCGCCGACAGCAGAAAACAAAAAAATATGAGGGCGGGCTTATTCCTCATCCTCATCGTCCGTACCCTCGTAGAACTGTTCGCCGTCAATGTCGGGCATTGCTTCACCCTGCATACTCGCTTCAAAGTATAACGCCAGAATGCGCTTGATCTCCGGTTTTTTCAGCCTGTGTACCTCAAAGCCCTCGCCGGCGATCTTGCTTTCGATGCGGTTGGCGGTTTCAAAGACCTGCTTTTCCTTTTGGCTTTTCAGCCGTGCCACAGAGAAAAACTGCCGCGCCGTCGCCATTTCCGTCTGAATGTTGTCGAGGAAGTCGATGTCCTTTCTGATGAGCTTTTTGACCTTGCCGTTTTCCTCGGCTTTAAGGCGTTCGGTAAGATAGGCCTTGTTATCGTCGAAGCATTCCGAGGAGTCGGTGCAGACGATCTCAATGTCGGGCAATGCCGACAGCACCATCATCAGATGGCGTATCTTGATCTCAATGTTAGTGTGGGAGAGCACCGAGATATTGGTGGGCGACACAAGGTAAAAGAGTAGCTCGCCCTTATTGGTAGAAAGACCGTATTTCGTAAAGGTTTTGATACCGAGCAAATCCTGCACCGAGCGGCCTTTTTTCTTTTTCTGCTGTTTCATTGCCATCATCTCCATTCGTAGTATTGCTGTGTGGACAGAAAGTACCGCACGGCGTAACGCATGAAGTCGAGTACGGTGGTATCGTCCATACGCCTTCCTCGGAGGCGATCTCACGGAATCGCCCGAACCATTCGGGGCTGTCGGTATTGAAGTCCTCCAGCGTAATTTTCACCTCATCCGCTGTTGTGCCGAGCCTTGCGAACGCTTTGTCGATGGCTTCTTCCTCGCAGGGCAAATACAAGAATTCGGTTTTTCCGTTGTACTCAGCCCGTATGAAGCAAAGCATTTGATCATACACATATGCCGGAAAATTCTGCCCGTCATAATCCTTTACGAACGGTGTGTCCTCATCGACGAAAAGCAAACCGTGTTCGGTAAAAACGCCCTTGCCGGATCGAATCAGCTCCCGCCCGAATTCTGCATATTTCGGATCGTCCGCATCGTCGGCAGGCAGACAGCCCTTGACCGTGAGCAGATACTCTCGACCAATCTTGCCCATATCGCTGATGTCCTGAATCAGAGGATAGCGATTGAGGTTGAAACTCAGATTGATAAGGTCGGGCAGAGTGTCGAAGCCCTCTAATTTCATTGCCTCGTAAAACTGATATTCCTCATCGCCGAAAAAGCTGTCCATCCGTTTTCCGAGGTAGTTGACTTCATCGAGGTCAACGAATCGGTCTTGGAGGCAACCGAGTTCCTCGGGGAATATGACCTCGGATACATACAATTCAAGGGGCGTGATATCCTCGGCGTGGATTCTTTCGAGTGCCGCATTCATTTCCTTTTCGGTGCAGGGAAAGCGGAGATCGGTCTGACTGTTTCCATATTTGAATTTCAGTTTAATCATGGCAATTCTCCTTGATGGCGGTGAGTCCGAAGCGGCGGATTGCCATAGCGTTGCAGATGGTGCGAAACAGCATAGGCGGAACAAGGTCGGCGTCCGACAGATCCGACACGGTAAGATGCTTTGTGCCGAGCGTCAAGTCCTTTGCTGCGCAGTAAAGGGTGTAGGCTCGTTCGGTGCAGTTATTGAGCTTAATGTTCTCAAAGAACACACAACCGTTAATTATATGGTGCTTGCAGCAGCTCCACAGCTTTTGGTCTGCGGTAAGCAGATACAGCGCCGAAAGCAATGCGTAATTCTCTCGGTGTACATTCTTTGCGGCAAGCGTAAATCTTGCCCGATGCTTTTCATTTATATATGTCATTGGTTTTTCCTCGCTTTCTATATATTCATTGAATCTCTTTCGGAAGGGCGGACACCGTATCTGCCGCATGGTTTCCGCAAGTATTTCCGTGGGTGTTGCAGCGGTTATTGTGATGAGCACCTGTGATTCCGAAAAACGAACACCGACACCTCTCGGCTTGAAGTTCGGGATTGCGGTCATAAACCGTTCGATTCGGCGGTCATGTGGATTATCTGAAAATATGGTCATTGTTTTTCTCCTTGCTGTGAAATAAAAAAAGCCCTCCGGTTTTTGTGTAACCGAAGGGCGATTGATAGTATTACATATTCTGTTGTGAAGCTGCCGACTGCTCAAAGGTCGGCGGCTCGGCTTCAAGAGAGGGGTATCCGTCCGTGAGCTTTTCTTGGAGCTTATCCAGCTGCCGTTCCTGCTCATAGGTCAGTGTTTCGCAGTTGACTTTGGCAAAGTCCACACAGCGACAAAGGTCTGCCGATTCATTCTCACTGAACAGGCGGTGTTTGTTGACGAGACCGGAGCGCACGGCGAAGGCTTCCTTGACATATTCATAGTTCGGCGAGTAATCTCCCCAGAACACCGAGTCGCCGTCTGCATTCTGTTTCCATGTGCAGAACATAAAACCGTTCTTTTCGCTGTAGGTCGCCGCCAATACGGTATCTCCGAAGGCGGCAAGTTGTCTGTAATCGGAGACATCGGCAGCTTTCATCTGCGGCGCGTGTTCGTAGAGTCCGACATATTCTCGCACCGTAGAGATCTCATCCTGAATATCTGCAATTTTACTGCGGTATTCATCCGAGAGGTTTTGGTCGGCGTTGCTTAGAAATTGACCGTTGTATTTTATCCGGCAGAGGGGGATGCCGTCCGAGGACACTTCCATCCATTCGTTGCCGTCCATCTTGGTGTCGTACCGAACTTTGAGGCGTTTGGCTAATTCTTTCTGCAGTATATTTGATTTCTCCTTTTTAGGGTAATAAAAAAGGCAGATAGATTTTTGCTTTCTATCTGCCTTGCGTATCATTATTCGGTTGTGTGAGAGTTCAAGACATCCAACAAAGGGAAAACATCATTTTTATATCTGTCAAAACGGTTCGCTGAAATTTTGCCGTATAAACGGTGAAAACCCCGATAAAATCGGGGTTTTCACGGGCTACATCTATTTTGTAGCCCTTTTGTGGCAGCGGGAGAAGGATTCGAACCCTCACATACGGAGTCAGAGTCTGCTGTAAAAATCATCCATAGATTCTTTGGCTCGGTCAATAACATCCGGAGTCATAGATGTATATATTTTACTGGTCACAGAAATATCCGAATGTCCCATGAGGTACTTTGCAACATTGATTGGTACACCGGCTCGTTGTAAATCTGTACAGTATGTATGCCGCAAACAGTATGCAACCAGATCCTCCGCTACCACACTTTGTACGATCTTATTACGATAAACCTTCGCTCCCATTTGAATATCCAGCGCCCGCTTGAAATTGTTCCAATAATCATTCGCACTGCTGGACGAGTGCATTCGCCCGGTGAGTGGTTGGCAGAAGATAAGTTCGTCTGCATTCTTTTTTCTGTGCCAAAGGCGTTCATACAGATAATCAGAAATTGGAAGCACTCGCACCCCCGCAGAAGTCTTTGGGTCTTTGATTTTAACCTTTGTCCCGCTCTCTACGGCACGGCTGATTGTAATCGTCCGTTCCTTAAAATTGATATCCCCCCATCGTAATGCTATTGCTTCACCGGGCCTTATTCCCGTTTGCAAAAGTGTCAGCACATAAAGCCCGGCATAGTGTTCCTCTGCTAACCGCAGAATTTCTTTTCTTTCTAAATCTGTGATGCTACGGTGTGTCCCTTCCGGGGCCTTCGGCAACACGATATTTTCAGATGGGTCATTCAATATCAATTTACACGACTTTGCTCGTCGAAACATTGCCTGCATCACAATCTTTACCTTTTGGGCTGTGGATTTGCTGCTATTGGAGCTGTTTAATATTTCCTGAAGCTGTATCTCCGTTACTTCTCGCATTGGCACATCGCCAATCTTCGGTAAGATATAGTGTTTCAGCTTCTGCCTGTACATTGTCGCCGACTTTTCGGTAATATCACGGTTCGCAACGTAAGTGCCATACCATCGCTCAGCCCACTCCGAAACGCTTATATCGGGTGACTGGCAGCATTGAACAAGTTCCTCAAGAAGCACTTTGATATCCAAAAAATCCATGTTATCTTTTTTCTCCTTCGTAGTAGTCCATCCAAATTATACCATATCCGGCACTCTGCTGCATGAGGCGAGGTGCCGGTTGACCTCCGAACCGGCAGGGGTGCGCACCCCTGCCGGACAACTATTTCGGAGCAAAAAATGAAAACAAATAGGAGGCAAAAAACATGAAGATCATCGCCATCTGCAATCAGAAGGGCGGCGTCGGAAAGACGACCACCACCATCAATCTGGGCGCAGCCCTGTCCAAGCTGGGCAAGCGTGTGCTGCTCATCGATCTTGACCCTCAGCGCAACCTCAGCGACACGCTGGGATATGTCCCCGACAATACGCCCAGCACCGTCAACGAGCTGATCTACTTCACCGCCTACAATATGCCTGTGGTAGTGTCCGGATTTATCCGCCACCACGATGGAGAGGATCTGGACTACATCCCGGCCACCCCTGCTCTGTCCAGCGCTCCTACCCTGCTGGCCACCGTGGCCGATGGCGCACGAGTCCTGGCACGGGCCATCGCAGCGCTGACCATGTCGGACGGAGCAGCCTCCTACGACTACTGCCTGCTGGACTGTAAGCCGTCACTGGATCTGCTGACCATCAACGCTCTGGCAGCGGCAGACGGGCTGCTAGCTCCGGTAGAGCCGGAGGAGTACGCCGTGGCCGGTATCTCTGACCTGCTGGGTACGGTGCGGCAGGTGCAGCGCAGCTATAACCCGGCGCTGGAGGTGCTGGGTGTGCTGCTCACCCGCTGCGATCGTCGCCGCAGCAGCGTCCAGCAGGTGCGGGATGACCTCATCGCCGCTCTGGGCGACAAGGTATTTGACGCCATGATCCCCTATCTGACCGAGGCCAGCAATGCACCCCGTGAGCGACGCAGCTGCGTCAGCAAGCCGGGCAGTGAGATCGGACGGGCCTACATGGCCGTGGCAAAGGAGGTGCTGGTAAGATGAGTGGTGGGAACACGATTCGTCGGCGCACTCTTTCCAAGGAGCTACGCTTATCTCAGGGGTATGTCAAAACAAAGGAAGAGTATGAAAGCCAAAATGTAAAGTATATGGGTTCAGTTGGCGCTGCTGCAAAGCAGGGCTATTTCACCATTGCAGCCTGTGAGCGGAAAGGTGTTCCGGTGTCGCAGGATGAGCTTCAGAACATCCGGTACTTTGCCATGCTGGCTGATTGCTATGTAGATCAGTGCATTACGGACGAGACCGGCAGCAAACGCAGGCCGTGCATACCGGTATTTTATCGAGAGCAGGAGGAAAGCAAATGACCTTGCAGGAACGCCTTGCCATGACGCAAGGGCAGGACAACGGCATGGATATCATTCTGGGCGGCATCCCTGCTGCTGCCCAGCAGGAGCAGGTGCAGCAGCTTCCGGCAACGGCGCTGCGGCCCAAGAGCAACCACACCTTCAAGGTGCGGACGGGCAGCCCCCACTACACGGCACTGGTGGACAGCATCCGCAGCAGCGGCATTCGGACGCCGCTGCTGGTGCGGCGTGACCCGGTGCAGCCGGGGGCCTATGAGATCATCGCCGGACATACAAGGTGGACGGCGGCGCAGGAGCTGGAGCTGGCCACGGTGCCTTGCATCGTGGCGCAGCTCTCCGATGCAGACGCCGACATCATGATGGCGGAGACCAACATCCAGCGCCCGGACTGGCTGCCCTCCGAACGGGCCAAGACATACAAAGTGTGGCTGGAAGCAGTTCAAACCGAAACGGGGATAACACAGGGTCAACGGACGGATACAACTTCGGGCACTGAGTGCCCGAAGTTGGGAAGAAACCGAGATGTTGCCGCTCAGCGTTTCGGAATCGGCCCCAAAACGCTGGATATGTATATCAAGCTCAATGACCTGATCCCGGAGCTGCTGGATATGGTAGATGCCAATGCGGTGGACAGCAAGACCGACATCCAAGTAAAGGCCGGGTATCAGCTGGCATTCCTCTCACCTAACAGCCAGCAGGTCGTGGTGGCTGTGTTGGCTGACAACCCTAAAATCCTGCTGAAAGAAGCACAGGCCAAGGCGCTGCGGCAGGCAGAGACAGACGGCAGGTTGACGGCGCTGGATGCAGAGGAGGCACTGGGCCTGTCCGGTGAGCAGCTGCCCCACCGGACGAAGCGTATCAGTATCTCCATCTCGGAGGAGCTGCTGCCGGAAGGCGCAAAGCAGCTGACCAAAGACCCGGCGTTTCAGGACGCCCTGACGGCGTGGATCAGACAGTACATAGAGAAGGAGGTGAAGGCATGAAACGAAAGCGCATCCATGTCCCGGCGACGCCCTGCGGGAATTGCCGCCGAGACCCCATGTATTGCAGCTCCGGCTGCATGGCGTGGAAGGCATGGTTCCGGGGCGTCTGGCCTCTGGTAACAGGCCGACCGGCTGACGGCAAGGCACCGACTGCCGGGCAGTGACGATTTTCTTTATGAATAGAATTTGACCGGTGATTTTGCTGTCACGAAAAACTCTTGACATATTTTTATGTCCTGCGTATAATACTACCGAAGGGTAGCAATACCCAAGAAGCGGTGTACCCTACCATGAGTGGGAGCTAAAAAAGCGGTGTACCCTACCGTAAGTGGGAGCTAAAAAAGCGGTGTACCCTACCACGAGTGGGAACTGAAAAGTTGAGGGCTGGACTGTATAGTGTCCAGCCCTCTTTTTTGAGAGGTTTATATGAAATTTTCTTTCTACCGTGCCGATGCCTTATACTGCGATTATTTGCGTAAAAGTGACCCGTGCGTTCCATACACTATGGATCAAAAAGAGGCTCGTCCGTTTATTGGAATCGTCCTTACTCTGAATGACTATGACTATTACGCTCCTCTTACTTCTCCGAAGCCCAAACATCTGCACATGAAAAATCAGGTTGATTTTTTGAAGATCAATGGCGGTGTCTGGGGTGCTATCAATTTTAATAACATGATCCCGATCCATTCAGATCAGCTTGAACACATTGATATACGAATCCTGCCAACAGACGATAAGGCTACCGTTGATTACAAAAATCTTCTGGCCAATCAATTATCTTGGTGTAACACGTCAGCGAACGCAGCTTCGATTATCCAAAAAGCAGAAAAACTCTATCGCATCATCACCAGCACTGTATGCGGCGGCCATATCGCTGATAAAATCGGTTACGTGGAGCATTGG
>ERZ773195.181-NODE-181-length-63266-cov-7.502001_pt1 | contig 63266 bp, 51 predicted proteins | sample MGYA00580530_ERZ773195 | MGnify/ENA primary metagenome ERZ773195 (study PRJEB29015, sample SAMEA2737751) | human gut metagenome | biome: human gut; feature: human-associated habitat; material: faeces | place: China | collected 2012 ...
AAAAATCGCGTATAATAAAAGTAAAGAGAGCACACCAGTAGACGGTCTGCTCCCACTGCATAAGTTAAAAGGATAACCGCCGCAAGTTGGTAGCTAGGGGCGGTTATTTCTTTTTCTTGCCGTGGTGATTCTGATTACTATTTTTATGATTATAGTAAATGTACAAGATCACGCTGATCAAATCCAGCAGAAAGCTGCAAATCTTCAGCAAATCACCTAAAGTGATATATTGATCCATCATACCGATCACCTCCCATCTGTTCCAATGAGCAGTGGGAGCAAAAATCAGAAAAAGACTTGACCGCCTACCGTTTCAGGTATGCCCTCGGCTTTTTATTATATCACACTACGCGAAAAATGTCAAACGCTCATTCGCCCGCAAATCGCCAAGAAAGCATCACCCCAACAACACATATCAAAAAAGAGAGCACGCCTCACGGTCTGCTCTCTTTTTCTTTTCCAGAATCATGTGGATTTCCCACGCATTCCCCGCCGCATCACGCCGCCGGAAATGTCAGTGTGATCTCCGTGCCCTGCTCCGGTTCGCTGCGGACAGAGATCGTGGCGTGGTGAAGAGCTGCCCCGTGCTTGACGATAGACAGCCCCAGTCCGGTGCCGCCCACCGCTTTGGAATGGCTCTTGTCCACCCGATAAAACCGTTCGAAAATGCGTCCCTGCTCCGCCGCGGGAATCCCAATACCGGTATCCTTGACCTGCAGCACCACACGGTCTGCCACCTGCTGCACGTCCACCCAGACACGCCCGCCGGCACGGTTGTACTTCACGGCATTTTCGCAGAGGTTATACACCATTTCCCCCAGCACCTGCCGCACGCCCTGCACCTGCCCGTGGGAGCCGTTTGCCACCAGCGTGACACCGCTTTTGCGGGCAACGGAGGAAAGCTGCTGCACCACGTCCCGTGCCATTTCCAGCATGTCCACCGTTTCCCGTTCCATGGGCACCTGATTTTCGTCCAGACGGGACAGCTTGATAATGTCCCCGATCAGGGTGATCAGCCGCTGGGATTCGTCGTAAATTTTCCCTGCAAAATGGGGAATATCCTCCGGCTTGACAATGCCGTTACGAATGATCTCCGCAATGCCGGAAATGGAAGTCAGCGGCGTTTTCAGTTCGTGGGAAACATTCGCCGTGAACTCCCGCCGGTACTGTTCCTGTGCCTCTTTCTCCGTCACGTCCAGCACCAGAATCACTGCCCCCACCATATCTTCCGCAAAATCAGGCTGGCAGACGGCGTTGGCGATGATCTGGTACACCCTGCCGTTCAGCTCCAGATTTTCCTGTGTGTGGCGACCTTTCAGGGCACTGTCCACCGCGTTGCGGAAGCCCTCGCTCCGGTTCACTGCCAGCAGATTTTCATGTTCCTGTCCGGGATCCATGCCGAAGATCTGCATGGCACTTTTATTATAGGATAAAATCTGATAGTTCCGGTCTACCACGAACAAGCCCTCGCTCATGTTCTCGGTAATCATGGAGAACTCCTGCTGCTGCTTGCGGATCTCCGCCATGCGGGCATCGATCTCCCGATTCTGGGCGGCAATTCGCTGCAAAAACGGGGAGAGTTCGTCATAGGTTTCCACCTGTTCCGGATGCTTCAGATCGATCTCGCTCAGGGGCTTCACGATTTTTTTGGACACCCGATAGGACAGCACGCCCGCCAGCAGACAGGCTGCCAGAAAGATAAACACCAGCGGCGAAAGCATGCCGCCCATGAGGAACAGCACGGAACGCTGGGACATAGAGAGCCGCAGAACCGTGCCGTCACTCAGCCGCTTGGCGTAGTACATGGTGTGTTCCGACAGGGTGGATGAACGCCGGACACTGGTGCCGGAATCGTTCTCCATTGCCTCCCGCACCTCCTGCCGGTCGGCATGGTTTTCCATGGTTTTCGGGTTGCTGCGGTTGTCGTATTTCACCGTGCCGTCTGCGGCGATCCATGTCACGCGGCAGTTCTGGGCGTGAAGGCTGTCGAAATACGCCATGCCCTCCTGTTCCACGCCCTGTTCCGCAAACTGTGCCGTCGTCCGCAGCTGATCCAGCATAGTGGTTTCGAAGTGGTTATACAGCACGCCGGTAATCAGTGCCAGACTTAACAGCAGCACAGAGATCACGACGGCGATAATGGATTGAAAAATTTTCCTGGTCATGCGTTTCCATCTCCCGAACGGTAGCCGATGCCGCGGACAGTTTCAATGTACTTCCCGCAGTCCCCCAGTTTCTGCCGCAGGTGCCGCACGTGCACATCAACGGTACGGCTTTCGCCGTCGAACGAATAGCCCCAGATCTGGTTCAGCAGCTGGTCGCGGGTAAAGACGACACCCGGATTGTCCAGCAGCAGGCAGAGCAGTTCGAATTCTTTCAGGGTCAGGTTCACCGGCTCCCCTGCCGCCTGTACCACGTGGCGAACCGGATCCACCCGCAGTTCGCCCAGCTGGAGCACCTTGCCCTCTGCGGACTTTTCCGCTGTCCGGCGGAGCACTGCCTTAATCCGTGCCACCAGTGCCATCATGCCGAAAGGCTTTGCCACATAGTCGTCTGCCCCGTTGTCCAGTCCCACTACCTGATCGTACTCCGTCCCCTTGGCAGTCAGCATAATGACCGGCAGGCTTTTGGTTTCCTGCCTGCCGCGGATTTTCCGGAGGATCTCCAGACCGTCTTCTTCCGGCAGCATAATATCCAGCAGCACCAGTTCCGGCAGTTGTTTTTCCATGGCGTGCCAGAACTCCGAGGGCAGCCCGAACCCCTTTGCGTCCATGCCGGTGCTCCGCAGGGTGTAGATCACCAATTCCCGAATGCTGTCGTCGTCTTCTACTAAATAAATCATATGACTGCCCTTTCTTCCCGCAGAGTGTACCAGCAGTGCTGCCTGTGCAGCCGTTCCCGCCGGCTCTGCATCTGTCATTTCAATAAAAAGAGGGAACGTCCAAAAAGATGCTCCCTCCTGACGTTTTACCGTCTATATCGTACCATATTCCCCGTCATTCGTCAAGGAAATTTTCGGGGTTCGCCCAGTTAAAATAGGCTTCTCCTATTTATCAGGCTCCCCTTTAGGGCACCCGCAGGGCGTGCCTTGTGCTGAGCTGGCAGGCCGCAGGTGACTGAGGGGTTTCTTCCGTAAAACCTCGCACATTACGTAAAAGATTTCACATAGAAATCCCTCCACCGCCTATCGGCGGTCCCCCTCCCTTTTCAAGGGAGGCAATTTTATTTTTCTTGACATGTGGGATTTTTTTCTGAAAAGGGCTTGCTTTTTTTTCGGGAATGTGGTATAATGTGAAAGATAATGAATGTTTGCAGGTTTCTGCATCGTTCAGCACGAAGCCGCCGCTGGTATGCTGCCGCTTTGTGTACTCGAAACTAGACGGGAGGAGGGACTTTCCCATGAGCGTACTGGAAATCATTGTTGGTGCTGTGGTACTGCTGATCAGCGTTGTTCTGATTATTATCTGCATGATGCAGGAGCAGAAGCCGCAGAACGCCACTGCTGCACTGACTGGTGCAAGCAACGATTCGTTCTATGACAAAAACCGCGGACGCACAAAGGAAGCACGTCTGAAGAAGATCACATTCATCTGCTCGGTCGCTTTCTTTGTTTTGATTCTGTTTATGGATATTGTAATGCCGCTGCTGACCAAGTAAACGGCAGATCGTCCTGTGCTTCAGGAGCCTGTTTCGATTCTAGGTTATCTAGGCGGAACAGGCTCTTATGTGTTTTCCGTCCGGAACAGCACAAGTACAGGACTTTTTTCTGACTGCACATCTTCTTTCTGCACATTCGGCAATATCGTCAGGGCAATACCGCACAAAGATTGTGCGACAGATGCGTCGTCAAATTTTTCGTCAGATGAAACAAAAAGCGGAGTGAATACTTGATGTATTCACGAGCATTTTTGTGAAATATGACGGAAAATTTGCAAGCAGATGGCGTACAAAGTCGCCAGACGCTCTTTGTGCGGTATTGCCTCAGAAAAACAACAGCAATGAGAAAGCCGCACAGGGCGGCAGATGTGAAAGGATTTTTATTTTATGGCTAATACCCAACTGGGCGGGGCTGAAACGATCGACAGCTACCGCAAGAAGATCATGACGATCCTGAAGAAAAGCGGCCGCACACCGGTCAGCGACCGCGATCTGGCTACCAAGTGCCGCACCAACCGCGGCGGGGCTGCCAATTTCCGCAAGGCGGTGCAGGAACTCTGCAAAGAGGGTGCGATCTGTGAACGCCGCCGCGGCTATGTTTCCTCCGCAAACATGGGCTACTATCCGGCAACGATCGTCCGGCTGAGCCGCACATTCGGCTTTGCCCGTCCCGAAGAAGAAGGGGCTCAGGACGTGTTTATCCCCGGCAAGTTCTTACAGGGTGCCATGACCAGGGACCGCGTCCTCATCGGCAATATTCCCTCCCGCAGCGGCAAGCCTGAAGGCGAAGTGCTGGCGATTCTGGAAGAAGCGGACAGCAAGATGACCGGCGTTATCATTGAGGACAACGGCAAGCTGATGTTCCGTGCGGACTCCATGTCCAAGACTCCCATTCAGATCCAGCGAAAGGACAGCGTGATCTATCACGAGGGCGAAAAGGTGCTGGCAGAAGTGGTTTACCGCGGTCAGCGGCATGCCGAACACAAGGTCAAGATCGTGTTCAGCTTCGGTGTCTGCACCCGTGCAAGCGTCTGTGCCGAAGCAATGGTTGCCGTTCGCGGTGTCAATGTGGACTTTCCGGAAGAAGTCGTTGCCGAAGCCGACCAGCTGGCAAACGCTCCCATTCCGCAGGAGGAATACGCAAAGCGTCTGGACCTGCGGGAAACCCCGATCTTCACCATTGACAGTGCCAAGTCCAAGGACCTGGACGATGCCGTTTCTCTGGAAAAGACCGAAACCGGCTACCGTCTGGGCGTGCACATCGCAGACGTTTCCCACTACGTCCGCCCGCACACCCCGCTGGACAACGAAGCACTGGATCGCGGCACCAGCATCTACTATGCAAACCGCGTTATTCCCATGCTGCCCACCAGCCTGTCCAACGGCATCTGCTCCCTGAACCCCTGCGAAGACCGTCTGGCATTCTCCGCCCTGATGGACTTGGACGAAAACGGCGAGATCGTCAAGTACGAGTTCCGGAAGACCGTGATCCGTTCCGCTGTCAAGGGCGTTTACAGCGAGGTCAACGAAATCCTCGCCGGCACCGCTTCTCCGGAGCTGCTGGAAAAGTACAAGGCTGTTCAGCACATGATCCCGCTGATGGACGAACTGTGCGACATTCGCCTGCGGGAACGGAAACGCCGCGGTGCTCCGGAACTGGAAACCGCAGAGGGTGCACTGGTCATCAATGACGAGGGTGTCTGCGTGGACGTTGTGGCACGGGAACGGGGCAAGAGCGAGTGCATCGTCGAGGAAATGATGCTGCTGGCAAACGAAGCTGCCGCAAAAATGGCACGGGAAAAGAACCTGCCCTTTGTCTATCGTGTGCACGACAAGCCCTCTCCGGAAAAGATCGAGCGTCTGGAACAAGTCCTGCTGCGACTGGGTGTCGAAGTGCCGGTATTCACTGACATTAAGCCCCGTCATCTGGCGGAGATCCTGGACAACGCACGGGGTACTGAACTGTATCCGGTTCTGAATGTCATGGTGCTGCGTTCCATGGCAAAGGCAGCCTATGCACCGGAAGCGATCGGACATTTCGGTCTGGCACTGAAAGACTATGCCCACTTCACTTCCCCGATCCGCCGCTATCCCGATCTGGCAATTCACCGGATCCTCAGCAACTACTGCGAGAACCCCAACGCCGAAGCGATGCACGAAAAGTACGATGCTTTCGTGATCGAAGCTTCCATGCGTTCCAGCGACACCGAAGTACGTGCCATTACCATTGAACGCAACGCCGACGACTGCTACAAGGCAGAGTACATGCAGCAGCATCTGGGCGAAATTTTCGACGGCATCATTGCCGGCGTGACCGACTTCGGCTTCTACGTGGCTCTGCCCAACACCGTAGAAGGTCTGGTACACGTTTCCACCCTGCCGGAAAGCGACTGGATCAACGACGACAGCATTGCTTTCAAGGAAGAACAGGGCAGTGCATGTTACCGTCTGGGCGACACCGTGCGGGTACAGTGCACGAAAATCGATGTCAACAGCGGCAACGTAGACTTCGCCCTCGTAGAAGAAGGACAGGAAGCCGCCGCCAAGTAAAGGCAATTTTCAATCATAGGCAATACCGCACAAAGAGCGTCTGGCGACTTTGCACGCCACCTGCTTGCAAATTTCCCGTCATATTTCACAAAAATGCTCGTGAATACATCAAGTATTCACTCCGCTTTTTGTTTCATCTGACGAAAAATTTGACGACGCATCTGTCGCACAATCTTTGTGCGGTATTGCCCTTACAAACAACGCCCCGAAAGGTCACTGCTTTTCGGGGCGTTTTTGACAAAGCCAAAAAATCCCCGCTGTTTTTCCACAGCGGGGATTTTGTAAATCGTATCCAGTTGTGCTTAGCGGCGATCCAGAATGTTGAAGATTGCCATCAGGTCGTCATCTACCGGCTTGGACTGCTGCTGCGGTGCTTCCTGCTTCGGAGCAGCTGCCGGCTGTGCCGGTGCCGAATTCGGTGTGCTGCCGCTGACTTTAACGTCATCTACCAGCGGGTTATCTACCGGAATCGGTTCTTCTGCCGGAGCAGCTTCTTCCTCCGGTGCTTCTTCCTCTTCCGGAGCGTCCGGATCTACCATATCGAAACCAGCCGCAATTACAGTGATCACCATTTCGTCCTGCATGTCTTCCTTGAATGCCGTACCGAAAATGAATTCCACATCTTCTGCCGCCTTGTCGGTAATCATCTTGGTGGCAACATCTACGTCGGTAGACATAATGTCCTCGCTCATTGCGATGTTGATCAACAGACGCTTTGCACCGGCAATCGAAGTTTCCAGCAGCGGACTTGCGATAACAGCGTTGGCAGCTTCCTTTGCCTTGTCCTTGCCGGAGCCGTGACCGATTGCCATGTGGGCATAGCCGGCACCCTTCATAATGGTGGAAACGTCTGCGAAGTCCAGATTGATGTAGCCTTCTTCTACGATCAGATCGGAAATGCTCTTGACACCAGTCTTCAGCACGTCATCTGCCAGTGCGAAGGATTCCCGCATGGTCAGGGGCTTGTCCAGACCTTCCAGCAGCTTTTCGTTCGGGATCACGATCAGGGAATCCACATACTTCCGCAGTTCTGCGATACCTCTTTCTGCCTGTAACATCTTCTGTTCCCGTTCAAACGCAAACGGCTTTGTGACAACTGCGACAGTCAGAATGCCGGCTTCCTGTGCCAGACGTGCAACGACCGGAGCCGCACCGGTACCGGTACCGCCGCCCATGCCGGCAGTGATGAATACCATGTCAGCACCTTTCAGAGCTGCTTCGATCTCGTCTTTGTTTTCCTCTGCACTTTTCTGTCCAACTTCCGGCTTGTTGCCGGCACCGCGGCCTCTGGTGAGTTTCGAACCGATCTGGATCTTGGTGGTTGCCTTGGAATTATTCAATGCTTTTGCGTCAGTATTGACTGCAATATACTCGATGTCATGTACATCAGAAGATGCCATGCAGTTCAGGGCATTGCCGCCGCCGCCGCCGACACCGATCACCTTGATATTTACATCGGGATCAAACGCATCTTCATAGATAAAATCAGTCATCTCAACATTTCCTCCTACAAGAACTTCTGTGGTACGCTGTATATTTTCCGCATCGTCCGTCTTCCGCACATACGGATACCTTCTTTAGAAATACACTTATTATTTTAACACATTTCCGAAAGCATTGCAAGCTTTTTTTTGAAATAAATCGGGTTTTTCCCTTTCCCACAAGATTTTAAGGGAAAATCCGCCTGAATTTCACAATTTCATACAGATTCCGTAAGGACATTTTCGTTACTGCCAGCCTGCCGCTGTTGTGGTGGTTTCTGTCTGGGTTTCTGTGGTAACGAGATTGCCGTATTCGTCGGTTTCCGTCACAGGATTTCCGTATTCGTCCGTTGCAGTGGTTTGCAGCGGTGCCGTGGTCTGCTGTTCCACCGCCTCCTTGTCCCGATAGGAACACTGGTGGTCGCCCACCATAGAGAGATAGCCCACCTTGTCGGGGGACAGCTGCCCCAGCACAGTTTCCGCCAGCGTGATCTTATAGTCCATATCGCTCCAGTTTCCCAGCTGAAAGGACACTCTGCCGTCAAAGATCAGGTTGATGTTGTATTTATCTGTGAGGTCGATGGAAGTCACCGGACAGTCCAGCCCCTCGGTGATCCGTTCGGACAGGGACTGGAAGATCTTGTCCTTCTGGCTGTCCCGCGATGCCAACGTTTTCCCCGGCTCCCGCACGGAAGCTTCGAAGCCGGTGATCGTCGGCAGGGACGGATCACTGTCCGGACCGCTGACCAGAATTTTTCCGGCGGCACTGACTTGCAGCGTACCGCTGGAATCCGTCACATTAAACGCCGCCTTGCTGGGTTCAATGGTGATGACCAGCCGGTCGGGGAAGTCCTTCTGAATCGAAACGCTGTCCACAAAGATCAGCCGGCTCAGAATGTTTTCCTTGACCGTTTCGCGGTTCAGCCGCATCATATTGTCACCGGTATGTACACCGGAAGCCTTTACCACGTCGTTTTTTTGATACGGCTGGTCGGCATCTCCGGCAACGACGATCTGCTCAATATTAAAGAACACTGTCATCGACAGCGACACACCCACACCGATCACCAGAATTGCCACCAGCAGCCCGTACAGCGGTCGGAACCGATTCCGGCGGCGGCGGCGTTTTGAACTGGTCTGGCTCTGGATCTCTGTTTTTTCCACGTCCTGCATGACTTCTGCTCCTCACTTCTTTTCTATCCGACACGTTTTGGTGTCTGTTCTGCCGGCGGATTCCGATGCAGGGGCAGTTTCCACGCGGAAAATTTTTGCCCCAACGCCCTGCAATGTCTGCTCGATCGCCTCATATCCACGGTCAATGTGTGCAATCTGCCGCACCTCTGTTTTCCCCTGTGCTCCCAGCCCCGCCAGCACCATGGAAGCTCCGCCCCGCAGATCAGTGGCAGCAACGGAAGCACCGCTAAGAGAACGCACACCGGTGACTACGGCAATCCTGCCGGACACGCGAATTTTCGCCCCCATTTTCACGAGAGCGTCCACATGACGATAGCGGTTCTCGAAGATGTTTTCTTCCAGCACGCTGACACCGTCCGCCAGACTCAGCATTGCCATGAAGATCGCCTGTGCGTCAGTGGGAAAGCCGGGATGGGGCATGGTGCGGAGAAACGGCACCGCCCGCAGCCGCCGCGGTGCCAGCAGGTGCAGCCGATCCGGTTCTGGAAATACCCGACAGCCGATCTGTTCCAGCACAGGGAGCATATTCTCCATAGGCTGAGTGCTGACACCACGCAGGCACAGCGTCCCGCCGGTAATTGCCGCCGCCCCCAGATAGGTCACGCCGGCAATGCGGTCGGGCATGATCGTATGACGGCTGCCCCGCAGCTTCCGGACACCGGAGATCACAATGGTGCTTTCGCCGTCGCCGGAGATGTTTGCCCCACAGCCCCGCAGGAATGCCGCCAGATCACAGATCTCCGGTTCTCTTGCCGCATTGTGCAGCACCGTTCTGCCCTCTGCCAGCACCGCCGCCAGCATGACATTTTCCGTGGCTCCCACCGAGGGGAACGGCAGGTGTATGCCTGCTCCGTGCAGTCCCTCCGGTGCTGTGCAGTCCAGCTGTCCCCCATGTACAGAAAAATGTGCACCCATTTGCCGCAGGGCATCTAAGTGCATATCAATGGGACGGGGACCCAACTCACAGCCGCCGGGATAGGAAAGATGACAGCTGCCGGAGCGTCCCAGCACAGCCCCCAGAAAAATGATCGAAGACCGCATCTCCTGCATCAGCACTTCGGGGATCGTATCCGCACACAAGTCCCGCACCTGTACTGTCACGGTATGTTCCTGCACGGTGCACCGGCAGCCCAGGTGTGTCAGGATCCGGCATGCCGCAAATACATCTGTCAGGCGGGGACAATTTTCCAGAACCGTTTCGCCGTCACAGAGCAGCGTTCCCGCCAGAATGGGCAGGGCACTGTTTTTTGCCCCATGGAGAAAAATTTCTCCCTCCAGCGGTTTGCCGCCCTCAATCACCAGTTTTTGCAAACTGCATCACCTCTTTTTATTTTCAGTGTATGCAGTTTCGACAGAATTGGTGAAATGTTCTTTCGCGGTTCCGGCAGGTTACAGGCTTGACTGGGAAGTTCTTCAGCAAAAGATAATGTATAAGGAAAAAATTTCGCTAAAAAACCTCTCCACCAGCTTCGCTGGTCCCCCTCGTACTGAGCGGTCCCCTCTGCCCTGCAGGCATCTCCCCACCCCGTGGGGAGTCACCCCTTTCAGGAGAGGCTTATTTCTATAGTTACTACCTACTATTTAGGTCTTATTTGGATTTTGCTTTCTGATACAGCTGGGCGACCACGTTCCAGATACGGTCGTCCGTGTCTGCAATTTCCAGCGACTTCGCCTTGTGCCCCATTTCCGTCAGGCGTTCCCGATCGGCATAGAGCTGTTCCACTTCTGCAATGATGCGTTCCGGCGAAGCGTCTTTCTGTTCAATGACCACAGCCGCACCGGCATCGCCCAGCACGTTGGCGTTGTGCAGCTGGTGATTGCCGGTGACGATGGGGGACGGGATCAGAATGGAGCCCCGTCCGGCAGCCTCCAGTTCCGCCAGCGTGGACGCACCGGAACGGCAGATGACCAGATCTGCCGCCGCCAGACAAACGTCCATGTCATTGATGTATTCCGTGATTCGCAGACGGTCGCCTTTCAGCGGAATGCCTGCCGCAGCCATTGCCTTGGGGAAGGTTTCCTTTCCCATGCCGCCGTAGCCGTGAATGTGGTTGATCGACAGCCCCTTCTGCACGTGCCACGGAATCACCTTTGCCATTGCTTCGTTGATGCAGCCTGCTCCCAGACTGCCGCCGAACGAGAGAATGCACATGCCGTCATCAAAGCCCAGCTGCTTCCGTGCAGCGGCTCTGTCCATGCCGGAAATGCCGCCACGCACCGGCAGACCGGTGACGGTATACGGACAGTTCAGGTGGAAGAATTCCAATGCCTTTTCCACAGTCAGCATCACGTGGTCTACTTCCTTTGCCAGCATCTTGTTGGTGACACCGGGGAATGCGTTCTGCTCGTGAATGGCACAGGGAATCCCCATGCGGGCTGCGGCGTGGAGGATCGGTCCTGCCACATAGCCGCCGGTGCCAATGGCAATGTCCGGCTGGAACTGCTTCAGGATCTGCTTGGCACGGTGCTGCGAAGTTGCCAGATAGTACACCGCCTTACAGTTCCGGCGAATATTTTTCAGCGTCAGCTTCCGCTGAAAGCCTGCTACGTGCATGGTTTCCATCGGATACCCCGCCGCCGGCACCAGACGTGCTTCCATGCCGTTGGGCGTTCCCACAAACAGGAACTCTGCGGACGGGTCATGTTTTTTGATGATCGAGGCAATGGCAAGTGCCGGATTGATATGACCACCGGTGCCGCCTCCTGCTAATAATACTTTCACGCGTTACCTCCCTGCAGCTGTACTTCTGCCTGTGGTGCTCTCTCCGCCGCCGGTGCCCGCTGGGGCGACTGATACCGTACACGGGAGATGTTCAGAACAATGCCCATTTCCGCCAGCTGCAAGATCAACGCCGTGCCGCCGTAGCTGAAAAAGGGCAGACTGATACCCGTATTGGGGATCAGGTTGCTGACAACCGCAATATTGAAAAATGCCTGTAGTCCGATATGAGATGTCAGACCAATTGCCATTAACATGCCGAACTTATCCTTGGCACGCATGGCAATATAGAATCCGCGAATGACCAGCAGGGTAAACAGCAGCACCACTGTGAGTGCTCCCACCAGCCCCAGTTCCTCGCAGACGATAGAGAATACAAAGTCGTTTTTGGTTTCCGGCAGGTACAGATACTTCTGGCGGGATTCCCCCAGTCCCAGACCGAACAGTCCGCCGGAGCCAATGGCGATCAGGGACTGACAGGTCTGCCATGTATTGCCCTGACTGTCTGCAAACGGATCTACCCATGACTGGATACGCTTCTGAATGTAGTCGTAGTTGCGGGACATGATCGAAACCAACAGCAGGGCACCTGCCGCACCGATAACACCGATCAGCAGAAACTGCTTGAGATTGACACCGCCTACAAAAATCAGAATGATACAAGTCATGACGATCAGAGCCGTTGCAGAGATGTGCGGTTCCTTGATGAGCAGTGCCGCAGGTACCAGCAGTGCCAGCAGCAGCGGCAGCATGCCCCGCAGGAAATACCGCATGTTGTCATAGTTCTTGGTGATGACATAGGAGTAGAAGATCACCATGCCGATCTTCATGGTTTCCGAAGGCTGAAAGTTGAAACTGCCAATGGCGATCCAGCGGGTCGCACCGCCGTCAGTAACGCCGATTCCCGGAATAAACACCATGACCAGCAGGATCAGCGGCAACACATATGCACCGATTGCAATCAGTTTTTTCTGAAAGAAATGATAGTCCACCATGCACAAAAACAGCATCAGCACCAGACCCAGTCCGGCATTTTTCATCTGGCTGACGGCATAGTAAGAACCCTCTTTTCCCTCGGCAATTGCCCACGCATAGCTGGCGGAGAACATCATGACAATGCCCATGACCAGCAGTGCAATGACAATGAGGAAAAACGGCAGATCGACTTCCCCGTACTGTACCCCACGCCTCCAGAAAAGCTGCATATCCCCCAGTCTGCGTTTTTTTCCGGCAGTTTCTTTTTCCGCCATATAGAACCTCCTTCTGCCTTACAGCAGTACCAGCAGCAGTCCGCACAGTCCGGTAACTGCACCGAACAGCGAAAATGTGATCACAATTTTATACTCACTGAATCCGCTCATCTCAAAGTGGTGGTGGATCGGTGTCATCTTGAAGATGCGGCGGCCTTCGCCATACTTCTTCTTGGTATACTTGAAATAGGTCACCTGGATCATAACGGACAGTGCTTCCAGAATGTATACCAGAGCCACCAGGATCATGCTCAGGTGCTGGTGGCTTGCCAGTCCGATCGCTGCCACAGAGGCACCCAGATACATCGAGCCGGTGTCCCCCATGAAGCATTTCGCCGGGTGCAGATTCCACACCAGAAAGCCCAGACAGCCGCCTGCCAGTGCCATAGTAAACAGGGTGTAGCAGCCCATTTGCAGCTTGCTGCAAATCAGGGTAAAGATCAGCATTGCCACCAGTGTCACCGTGCCGCACAGACCGTCCACGCCGTCAGTCAGGTTCACCGCATTGGTCAGGTACAGAATTACCAGCACCATCAGCGGATAGTAGAACCACGAGATGTTGAACCGGACAAAGCCCAGATCAATGTGGGTGTCCCGATCGCCCAGCCAGTACATTGCCGCCAGCCACAGCACTGCTGCCACCACTTGCAGTACGATCTTCTGCATAGGTTTCAGCCCCTCGTTCTGCTTCTTGGCAACCTTTGCGAAGTCATCGATAAAGCCGATCACGCCGAACAGCAGGCAGAAGATCATGCAGCTCAACAGCCGCAGTGCCTCCCGATTACTGAATGTGGAAACGAAATCGGTGGTGCCGAAAAAGCGGTACAGGGCATAGCCCACCGCGGTGGCAATGATGCTGCCGAAAATGAACAGCAGTCCGCCCATCGTAGGCGTACCCTGCTTGTTGGCGTGCCAGCTGGGACCGAAGTCCACCTTAATGGGCTGCCCGAATTTCAGCTTGTGCAGCCACGGCAATAATGCTTTTCCTCCGAGGGCTGCCACGACAAACGCCAGCAGTCCCACCAATATGTTAATCCAGAACGGCATGATCTGCGTCCTCCTCCTGCTCAAAAATCACATCGATACAATCCTCTAGGTGCATGCCGCGGCTTGCCTTGAACAAGATCACATCGTTGGGACGGAGATACTGCCGGATCACACGGCAGAGTTCCCGTTTGTCCTCGGTGTGATACACGGCAACTTCCTGCATTGCGGCACGCTGTGCCAGATAAAAAGATTCTTTCCCGTAGCAGAACAGAGCGTCCACTTCACTTTCTGCTGCCATATCGCCTACCAGTGTGTGCAGCTGGCGGGACATTTCGCCCAGTTCCAGCATATCCCCCAGCACGGCGATTCGTCTGCCCTTGCACGGCAGATCCCGCAGCACAGTCAAAGCCGCTTTCATGGAGTCAGGGCTGGCATTATAACAGTCTGCAATAATGGTATATGCACCCCGCCGGTAAATATTCTGCCGCAGTCCTACGGTGTGATACTGCTCCAGAGCCTTGCAGATCTGTTCCGGTGCAATGCCTGCCAGCCGTCCCACGCAGAACGCCGCAAGGGCATTCATTACGTTGTGGTCGCCGGCACAGGGCAGTTCCACCGGATAGGTGCTGCCGTCCTGTGCCAGAATGGAAAAGCTGGTGGACTGTGCCTTTCGCTCCACGTCTGCCGCACGGACATCAGCCTTTTCGCTGTGCATGCCGTAGGTGATGACCGGACGGGAGAGTTCCCGCTTCAGCGGTGCCAGCAGCGGATCATCGCCGTTGACCACCAGCGGAGCATCTGCCGCCATGCCGTCCTGGATCTCCAGCTTTGCCTGCCGGATCCCCTCCTGTGTCTTGAGGTTTTCGATGTGGGAATAGCCGATGTTGGTAATGACACCAATGCTGGGTTCGGCTGTCCGTGCCATGCGGCTGATCTCGCCGAAGTGGGACATGCCCATTTCAATGACTGCTGCCTGATGACAGTCCTCCAGCCCCAGCAGTGTTTTCGGCTGTCCGATCTCGTTGTTCAGATTGCCCTGTGTTTTCAGGGTGCAGAACTGAGATTCCAGTACGCAGGCGATCATTTCCTTGGTGGTTGTCTTTCCCACGCTGCCGGTGATGCCCACCAGAATCGGATGAAATTTCTCCCGATAGAACCGTGCGATCTGCTGCAATGCCCGACCGGTGTCCTTCACCACCAGACAGGGGCAGTCCCCCACCTGCCGGTCTGTGACGGCTGCCACGGCTCCTGCCGCGATCGCCTGTTCTACAAAAGCGTGGCCGTCAAATTTTTCCCCACGCAGTGCCACGAACAGACAGCCTGCCGGCAGGTCGCGGGTGTCTGTGCTGACACAGGTGATCTCTGCTTCTACCGGCACAGCACAGTGCAGCACCGCTTCCAACTCTGACAATTTCCAAGGTTTCATGTACAATATATCCCCCAGTCCTATTTATCGCTTCGGTACCAGCGGCAGGCATTCCCGCACGATTTCCCGTTCGTCCATATGAATATGTACGCCGCCTTTCAGTACCTGATAATCCTCATGGCCTTTTCCGGCAAGCACAATGACATCTTCCGGCTGTGCCAGCTGCATGCTCCGCAGAATGGCTTCCTTTCGGTCTGTTACGACCTCATAGGGCACATCGCTGTCAGTGAGTCCGGCGAGAATGTCGGCAATGATCGCCTCCGGCTCCTCATCTCTGGGGTTGTCGGAAGTGACCACCAGAAAATCAGCATACTTCGCCGCAGCCTTTGCCATTTTCGGACGCTTTGTGGCATCGCGGTTGCCGCCGCAGCCGAACAGACAGATCAGTCTGCCTTTGGTGTATTCCTTGACACTGCGGAGAATATTTTCCACAGCGTCCGGCGTGTGGGCATAGTCGCAAATCACGGTGAAATCCCGTCCGGTGGGGATCACTTCGCAGCGGCCCCGCACACCGGTGCAGGTTTCCAGAGCCTTGCGGACATCGTCCACCGACATACCCACGGCACAGCATGCAGCCACCGCTGCCAGTGCATTGGACACGTTGAACATGCCGGTCAGGTGCAGGTCTACCGGATAGGACTTTCCGCCGCAGCACAGCCAGAAACTGGTGCCGTCTGCCCGCAGCTTAATGGCATCGGCGTAGAAATCCGCCTGATTGCTACTGCCGTAGGCGATTTTCGGACAGGTCACTTCGCTGTACAGCCGCTTGCCATAGTCGTCGTCTGTATCAATCACTGCCGTATCACACCGGCTGAACAGCAGTTTCTTTGCCTGATAATAATTTTCCATGGTGCCGTGATAGTCTAGGTGATCCTGCGTCAGGTTGGTAAATACCGCCGCCGCGAAATGGGTTTCGCCGATCCGCTGCTGCACCAGTCCGAAAGAAGAAACCTCCATGACCACATCATCACAGCCAGCCTCTGCCATTTTCGCATACAGAGCCATCAGGTCGTAGACAAACGGCGTGGTGTTGTCGGTGTGGACGATCTCGTCCCCGATCTCGTTCTGAATGGTACCGATCAGCCCCACTTTTCTGCCGTTTTCCGTGAGAATATGCTTGATGAGATTGGTGATCGTGGTCTTGCCGTTGGTACCGGTGACACCAATGAAACGCATTTTCCGTTCCGGATGCCCGAACCATGCGGCACAGAGTTTTCCGTACAGGGCACGGGTGTCCTCGGTGAGGATCTGCCGGTCGCCCAGTCCCAGATCATGATCTACCAGAACCGCCGCGGCTCCCTTTTCCAGAGCCTCCGCTGCGGCAGTGTGTCCGTCAAAGCGTTCACCCCGAATGCAGGCGAACACCATGCCGGACTGCACCTTTCTGGAATCGTCTGTCAGTCCGGTGATCTCCAGATTCTCCAGACTGGTTTTCGCATTGTCTTCCAAAAGCGTATACAATTGCATTTCTCTCATCCTTTCTGTGTGTGAAGGCATGATTCTCAAATTACCTCTATAGGATCAGTCCGTTGCCTCACCGGCGGACAGTGTCAAAGTCACTGACGAACCACGCTGGATCTGGGTGCCTTCCGGTACAGACTGGCTCTTGACCAGTGCACCCTCGCTGCTGGCAGAAGCTCCCACCAGAGCGTAGTTCAAGCCATAGTATGCCATGGTTTCATTCGCCTGTGAAGCCGTCATGCCCACCAGATTCGGTACGGAAACCAGATCCGGCGTTGCATTCTGCTCGGTATACAGCAGCACCTTACCGCCCTTGACTATGCTGGTGCCGGTAGTCGGGGACTGGGAAACCACAGAAGAACCGCTGCCGACAACTTCATATGTCAGCCCCAGCTGTTCCAGTGTGGATTTCGCCGTATCCAGCGTTGCATCTTGCAGCAGCGGAACACTGACGTTCATTTCCTTGGCTTCCTCATCAGTATACTCCGGATAGAAGCCCATGTACGGAAGAATTTCTTCCATGATCTCCTGTGCATAGGGCGTTACGACCTTGGAACCGTAGTAGCCGATTTCCGGATTCGGATAGTCCGCCTGAATCAGCATAATGAGTTCCGGATCTTCCGCCGGTGCAAAGCAGCAGTACGATGCCACATAGTCATCTTCGATGTCTCTGGTGGCACGAATTTCCGCTGTACCGGACTTACCGCCGATGCGATAGCCCTGAATATAGGCATTGTGAGAGGGGTTGGAGGAAACGACTGCCTCCAGCTGTTCCCGCATGGTCTGAGAGGTTTCTTCCGAAACGATCTGTCGCTTCACCGTTCTGGTATTTTGCAGCACGGTATTGCCGCTGCTGTCTATTACATGATCTACCACATACGGTTCAACCACATAGCCGCCGTTGATCGCCGCAGAGTACGCGGTAATCAGTTCCAACGCCGTGGTTTCGTTGGTCTGTCCGTATGCACCGGAAGCCAGATCGACCTGTGTCATTTTATCCTCAGGCACGACCACGCTGGAAACCTCGCCCGGCAGATCGATGCCGGTCTTTTCCGTCAGACCGAAGCCCTGCAAATAATAGCTGAACTTCTGCACGCCCAGCCGCAGACCAATTTCCATAAAGGCAGGGTTGCAGGAGTTGGTCAGTGCCTGTGTGAACGTCTGCGAGCCGTGACCGGAACGCAGCGAGCAGCCGATTTTCGCGTCCTGTACCTGCAAATAGCCGGAGCAGAAGAACGTGTCGCTGTTCAGATCGATCAGGTTTTCCTCAAATGCCGATGCCGAAGTCACAATTTTAATGGTAGAACCCGGCGGGTTGATCTCACTGATCGACTTGTTCCGCCACTGTTTTTCTCTGGCTTCCAGATATGCGTCCTGATACTCCGATTCCGGCAGTTCTTTCAGCTGTGCCGCCACAACGGGATCGTAGATCTCCGAGGGATTGTTCAGGTCGAAGGACGGGCAGGTCGCCATGGCGTAGATCGCACCGGTTTTCGGGTTCATGATGATACCGGTGGCACGGTCGTTGACCTCGAACTTCTCCACCATTTCCGACATGCTCTTTTCCAGATAGTACTGCAAGGTGGAGTCCAGTGTCAGATACAGGGACGCACCGTCCTCCGCATCATAGGTGGTGGAATATCGGTAGGGCATTTCCTCGCCGTTGGCACTCTGTGCCGAAATGATTCTGCCGTCCACGCCGGAGAGGTAATCGTTGTACTGATATTCCAGACCATACTGTCCGTCGCCGTCGCCGTTGGTGAAGCCGATGACTGCGGCTGCCAGTTCATTCTGGGGATAGTACCGCCGTGTGGTCGCCTCCTCGCCGATAAAGGACAGCTTCAGTTTATCGAAATATGTGGTGATCTCGTCCGCCACATCTTTTTCCACTTGGGTTTTCAGCACGTAGTAGCGACCGCTTTTGGTATAGGATTCCTCCAGCTCAGCCCGATCGATGCCCAGCGTTTCCACCAGAAATGTGGTGATGGACTGCTTCAGCTGATCCACGTCCACCAGATTTGCCGCTTCTTCGTTATTCTTCGCCGCAGTTTCTTCCTTTTTGGCGTTTGCCTTTTCGATCGCGTCCATTTCGTCCTGATATTGTTTGGGGTCGATGTACACATTGTACACCGTTGCACTCCACGCCAGTGCCGTGCCGTTGGCATCATAAATGGCACCGCGGTTCGCCCTCAGAGTCATGGTACCGAAATGGTAGTTGTTCGCCAGCGTTTCGTACTTCTGGTTATCCACCACCGAAACTTTCAGCAGCTTTCCGGCAACTGCTGCACCGCAGACCACCAGAATGGTCATGCAGACCGCCGACCGGCGACGCATCACCGCAGATGCAGAACGAGGCTTTGCTTCTGTTTTCTTTTCCTTTTTTTCTTTCCGCTTTTTATGGATCATCTCCACGTGCAGCACACCTCCGTTTTCTGATACCCCGATGACATACCATTATAAATAGAATCAGGCAGGGAATCGTTACCATTACCCCGCCTGTTTCCACCGCCTGCCAAGACGGGAATTTCCCATTCTGCGGCAGCAAGTCTGCCTTGCCGCAAAATCAAACCTAGGGTGTGTTGACACGAAGCCTGACACGTGTCTTTTGGGGTGATTTTTCCCCGTTCGTCGTTAAAAATCCTTGCCGTGCGAAAGCACGCCTGCGAATTTTTGCCTAGAACGGAGAAAAATCACCTCACAAAATTCACATATCATTATCGTGTCAACACCCCCTAAGAAAACACTGCATAAAACGTGTTTCCCGCATGCAGAAATGGGGGATCGTGATTCCGCAAAAGCCGCTGTCTGCCGCCTATCTCATTGTATGGCGGTCAGCCGCGGAGATATGCTAAAATATCCTCACACTTGTGCTTGAGCCGAACGAAAATATTCTGCTCCTCCCCATCGATCTCTACGGTATCCTCTTTCTGAATCTCAATATATTGAATCTGGGACTGATCCAGTTTCTGGAGCCCCAGATGATTTTCCGCGTAATCCTTGATGTTGCGAATGGAAGCCTTGCCCTCCAGTTCCGTCTGCATCCGCACGTTTTCGCTGCGGAGGTTGCTCAGTTCCGAGTTGGCATCGGAGATGGACGAATAGACTTCGTTCAGCTGCATATAGCTGCTGATGACCTGACTGAACATCAACAGTGCCAGCACGCCGGCGATAAACACCTTAATGGCAGCACCCCGCTTTTCGGGGCTGAACCGGAACATCAAAAATCTGGTGGAAGTACTCTTTTTGCTGTCAGTTTCCGCAGGTTTTTCCGGTTGTTTTTTTGCGTTTCCTGCCATGAATCAGCGACTCCTTTCCAGAACCCGCAGTTTTGCACTACGGCTGCGGCTGTTCTGTTCCACTTCTTCCGCACTGGGTGCAATGGGCTTTCGGGAAACCAGCTTCGCCTCCGGCGTTCTGCCGCAGACACACTGGGGGAAATCCGGCGGGCAGATACAGCCCTGACACCACTGGGCAAACTGCCGCTTGACCATGCGGTCTTCCAGCGAATGGAACGTGATAACCGCCAGTCTGCCGCCTGGCTTCAACACGGAAAATGCCGCTTTCAGCCCGTTTTCCAGATGTTCGAACTCCCCGTTTACCGCAATGCGGATCGCCTGAAACGACTTTTTACAGGGATTTTTCATGCGACGCACCTTTTGCGGCACGCCGCTTTTGATAAGCTCTGCCAGTTCCAGCGTGGTATGAATGGGCTGTTCGGCTCTGGCACGGACGATATTGCGGGCAATGCTGCGGGCAAAAGATTCCTCCCCGTAGGTATAGAGAATACGGGAAAGTTCCTCCTCCGAAGCCGTATTGACCAGATCTTCCGCCGTCATGCCGGTCTGGCTCATACGCATATCCAGGGGTGCATCGTGATGATAGGAAAAACCGCGGGACTCCTCGTCCAGCTGGTGGGAAGAAACTCCCAAATCCAGCAGCACGCCGTCCACCGGCACATCGCCCATCTCCGTCAGCACCTCTGCCATTTCATCATAATTGTGGTGCACCACCGTTGCCGGATAAGGTGCCAGTCGCTGCGTTGCAACTTCCACAGCATCAGGGTCGCGGTCAAAACCGATCAGTTTTCCGCCTGCCGTCAGACGCTTTGCAATTTCCGTGGAATGTCCGGCTCCGCCTACGGTTCCGTCCACATAAATGCCGTCCGGACGAATTGCCAGTCCCTCCAGCACCTCATGCAGCAGCACGGGAATATGTACAAAATCCATAAGCTTCTCCTAAAATCCGATTTCTTCTAACGTTTGCAGCATTTCCCCGGGATCCCATGCGGCGTTCAGTGCTTCCCACCGAGCCCGATCCCAGATCTCTGCCTTGGTATTGGCACCAATGACCACAACATCTTTTTCCAGTCCGGCGAACTGCCGCAGATCCTGCGGAATCAGCACACGCCCCTGCTTATCCGGTGTCAGAACACCGGCTCCCGAAAAGAGCCACCGCCGAAGCTGTCCGCCCTTGGATTCCGGAATGGCAGCCACTTTTGCGGCAAGGCGTTCCCACTCCGCAGCGGAGCAGACCGTCAGACAGGGCTGATCCAGCCCCTTTGTCACATAAAATGTTGTGCCCAGAATCTCCCGCAGTTTCGTGGGGAAGTTCATGCGTCCCTTTGCGTCAATATTATGATAATATGTACCCATGAGGGAAGCCACAAACGCCGCCGCCTTTCTGCAAGAAGCTGCGGTTTTCCGTGAAAAACGTTCCACTTTCAGGGAATCTTCCCCACTTTTCACCGCTAGTTATTATTATACCGTATCTAACCCGAAATTGCAAGGCGACAGCGGCAGAAAACGAAAAAAATATGCCAGAAAAAATGTGCTTTTTTTATACACCTTGCACAAACAAAAAAGGACGAGCCGAAGCCCGTCCTCTTTCAGAGAAACCGCAAAAATGCGATTCAATTATTCGTTAATTGCTGTAACGACACCAGAACCTACGGTTCTACCACCCTCACGGATAGCGAAACGCAGACCTTCTTCGATAGCGATCGGCTGAATCAGCTCAACGTCCATTTCAACGTTATCGCCAGGTGTGCACATTTCAACGTCTGCCGGCAGAGTGATGATACCGGTTACGTCAGTAGTTCTGAAATAGAACTGCGGTCTGTAGTTGTTGAAGAACGGTGTGTGACGGCCGCCTTCTTCCTTCTTCAGAACGTAAACCTGACCCTTGAACTTGGTGTGCGGGTGGATAGAACCCGGCTTGCACAGTACCTGACCACGTTCAACCTGGTCACGGGTGATACCACGCAGCAGTGCACCAACGTTATCGCCAGCTTCTGCGAAGTCCAGAGACTTACGGAACATTTCCAGACCGGTAACAACGGTGTTCAGCTTTTCTTCAGACAGACCAACGATTTCAACCGGCTCGTTAACGTTCAGCTTTCCGCGTTCTACACGACCGGTAACAACGGTACCACGGCCAGAAATGGTCATAGTATCTTCGATCGGCATCAGGAACGGCTTTGCATCGTCACGTTCCGGAGTCGGAATGTACTCGTCAACAGCGTCCATCAGTTCGATGATCGGCTTGTAAGCCGGATCGCTCAGATCGTCCGGAGCTTCCAGAGCAGCCAGAGCAGAACCAACGATGATCGGAGTGTCATCGCCCGGGAAGTCGTACTCGTTCAGAGTTTCACGAACGTCCATTTCAACCAGTTCCAGCAGTTCCGGATCGTCAACCTGGTCAGCCTTGTTCAGGAATACAACGATTGCCGGTACGCCTACCTGACGAGCCAGCAGGATGTGCTCCTTGGTCTGAGCCATCGGGCCGTCAGAAGCAGCAACTACCAGAATTGCACCGTCCATCTGAGCTGCACCAGTGATCATGTTCTTAACATAGTCAGCATGTCCCGGGCAGTCAACGTGAGCGTAGTGACGCTTGTCAGTTTCATACTCAACGTGAGCGGTGTTGATTGTGATACCACGTTCTCTTTCTTCCGGAGCCTTATCGATCATATCGTAAGCTTCGTACTGAGCCTGACCCTTCAGAGCCAGAGTCTTTGTGATAGCAGCAGTCAGAGTGGTCTTACCGTGGTCAACGTGACCAATGGTACCAATGTTTACATGCGGTTTGGTTCTTTCAAATTTAGCCTTTGCCATTGGAATAATCCTCCTCAATAATGAATTTTAATTCAGCGTAATGCACTTACGAGAAGTGTTACACATATTGTACCAGATTTCAAAGCAAATTGCAAGTCTTTTTTGAAAAAAACAGAGAATTTTTCAAAAAAGATTACTTCTTGCGGTCTGTCATGATCTTTTCAGCAATATTCTTCGGAACTTCCTGATAGCTGTGAGGTTCCATAGAATACTGACCACGACCCTGTGTGTTGGAACGCAGGTCGCTGGTGTAGCCGAACATTTCAGACAGCGGCACCAGAGCGTCTACCTGTACAGAGCCCGGACGAGCTTCCTGACCCTGGATCTGTCCACGACGAGAGCTCAGGTCGCCGATAACGGTACCAGTATAATCGTCCGGAACAGTAACGGAAACCTTCATGATCGGTTCCATCAGAATCGGCTGTGCCTGCTTCATTGCTTCCTTGAAAGCGATAGAGCCGGCAATCTTAAATGCCATTTCAGAGGAGTCGACTTCGTGATAAGATCCATCGTACAGTTCAACCTTTACGTCTACAACTTCATAGCCAGCCAGAATACCAGCCTGCATTGCACCGCGGATACCAGCGTCAACAGCCGGAATGTATTCCTTCGGAATTGCACCGCCGACAACCTTGTTGATGAACTCATAGCCCTTACCGGATTCGTTCGGAGCCACACGGATCTTAACGTGACCGTACTGACCGGAACCACCGGACTGCTTCTTGTACTTGTAGTCCACGTCAGCAGTACCCTTGATGGTTTCCTTATAGGATACCTGCGGAGCACCAACGTTTGCTTCTACCTTGAATTCGCGAAGCAGACGGTCTACGATAATGTCCAGATGCAGTTCGCCCATGCCGGCGATAATGGTCTGACCAGTTTCCTCGTCTGTCCAGGTACGGAAGGTCGGGTCTTCTTCTGCCAGCTTTGCCAGAGCGATACCCATCTTGTCCTGACCAGCCTTGGTCTTCGGCTCGATTGCCAGCTGGATAACCGGTTCCGGGAATTCCATGGATTCCAGAATAACCGGAGCCTTTTCGTCGCACAGAGTATCACCGGTGGTGGTGTTCTTCAGACCAACAACGGCAGCAATATCGCCTGCGTATACAGTTTCGATATCCTTTCTGTGGTTGGAGTGCATCTGTACGATACGTCCCATACGCTCCTTGTTGTCCTTGGTAGCGTTCAGGACAGTTGCACCAGCATTGACAGTACCGGAATATACACGGAAGAAGCACAGCTTACCAACGAACGGGTCAGTTGCGATCTTGAATGCCAGAGCAGCGAACGGTTCACTGTCGGAAGAATGACGGAACACTTCCTCGCCGGTTTCCGGATCTACGCCCTTGATGGACGGTACGTCCAGCGGGGACGGCATATAATCTACGATAGCGTCCAGCAGCTTCTGTACGCCCTTGTTACGATAAGAAGTACCGCAGGTAACCGGAACCATCTTGTTTGCGATGGTGGACTTACGGATGCATGCCTTGATCTCGTCGATGGTAATTTCTTCTTCGTTAAAGAACTTTTCCATCAGAGCGTCGTCCTGCTCTGCAACGTGTTCCATCAGTTCCTGATGATATTCTTCAGCCTTTTCCTTCAGGTCATCCGGAATTTCTTCTACGCGGATGTCCTTGCCCAGATCGTCATAGTAAACATAAGCCTTCATCTCAACCAGGTCAACGATGCCCTTGAACTCGTCCTCGGCACCGATCGGCAGCTGGATCGGAACAGCATTACACTTCAGGCGATCCTTCATCATGTTGATAACGTTGTAGAAGTCAGCACCCATGATGTCCATTTTGTTGACATAAACCATACGCGGAACCTGATACTTATCAGCCTGACGCCATACAGTTTCAGTCTGCGGTTCTACACCGCCCTTTGCACACAGTACGGTAACAGAACCGTCCAGTACACGCAGAGAACGCTCAACTTCTACAGTGAAGTCCACGTGTCCCGGAGTGTCGATGATGTTGATTCTGTGACCAGCCCAGTGAGCAGTTGTTGCAGCGGAAGTGATTGTGATACCACGTTCCTGTTCCTGTTCCATCCAGTCCATAGTTGCGGCACCCTCGTGGGTTTCACCGATCTTATGGTTGATACCGGTATAGAACAGGATACGTTCTGTTGTTGTTGTTTTACCGGCATCGATGTGAGCCATGATACCGATATTTCTGGTTTTTTCCAGGGAACAATCTCTAGCCATAGATGATCCTCCTTATACAGCAGCACAAAGTGCTTACCAGCGGTAGTGTGCAAACGCCTTGTTTGCTTCTGCCATCTTGTGTGTATCGTCACGCTTCTTGCAGGCACCGCCGGTGTTGTTCAGTGCATCGAGAATCTCTCCTGCCAGACGCTCCTTCATGGTCTTTTCGTTCCGCAGTCTGGAATACTTGGTGATCCAACGCAGTCCCAGAGTCTGACGGCGTTCCGGACGAACTTCCATCGGAACCTGATATGTGGCACCGCCCATACGGCGAGCCTTAACTTCCAGAACAGGCATTACGTTGTCCATAGCCTCCTGGAACATTTCCAGTGCGTCCTTGCCGGTCTTTTCAGCGACAATATCAAATGCACCGTAAACAATCTTCTGGGCAACACCCTTCTTGCCGTCTACCATTACATTGTTGATAAGACGGGTTACGAGCTTGGAGTTGTAAATCGGATCCTCCAGCACGTCACGTTTTGCGATTTTACCTCTTCTTGGCATTTTCGCTTCCCTCCTTCACAATAATTCATGAATTCACAGGTACTCAATCGGGCGGAATTTCCGCCGACCGTAGGGCCAATGGAGAGGAATACGCCAGCACCCGAACTGGTGCCAATCTATATTCAAATCTCCACAGTTCCCGTGGTGATCTCAGTTTTCCTGTTACGCCGGAGCAGTTTTCACGCTGCCCCTGATTTTTGTCGGTAAGTTGCAGATCGAAAAAAGATCTTACTTCTTGCCAGCCTTCGGTCTTTTCGCACCGTACTTGGAACGAGCCTGCATTCTGTTTGCAACGCCCTGTGCATCCAGAGTACCGCGGATGATGTGGTAACGTACACCAGGCAGGTCCTTTACACGGCCGCCGCGGATCAGAACCACGCTGTGCTCCTGCAGGTTGTGACCGATACCCGGAATGTAAGAAGTTACCTCATAACCGTTTGTCAGCTTTACTCTGGCAATCTTTCTCATAGCGGAGTTCGGCTTCTTCGGTGTAGCAGTACGAACTGCGGTGCACACGCCTCTCTTCTGCGGAGAACTCTGATCGGTAGTAATCTTCTTCTTGGCATTATAGCCCTTCTGCAGTGCCGGTGCGGTAGACTTGTACTGCTGTACCTTTCTTCCCTTCCGAACCAACTGATTAAAAGTAGGCATAATTTTCCTCCTTTGCAAAAAAATGAATTTGCCGCAGCAGACAAGTCTGCCGCATGCTTTTCTATTTTATCACATTCAGTTTGCGTTGTCAACGCTTTTACAGAATTTTTACAAAATGCAGGCTTGTCTTGCGGAAACACGGTGTACTGTGTCCCCGCAGTTCCCGTTTCCGCTTCACTACACTGCCATACTATTATATAAGAGCCTTTCGTTTCCGGCAACGCATCAGCAGTCCCCACACCGCCAGATACACCAGACAGCCCACGCCGGAAGCCGCTGCCGCCGAGAGCAGCATGCCCAGCGGCTGGGCATAGGTATGGCAGAGCCACGCCGCACCGGTACAGCACGCCGCCGCTGCCGCCGGCGGGAACAGTCCCCGCAGCAAGTGCAGCCGTACTCCCAGACAGCGGTGCAGCTGCCACAGGATCAGCAGCAGCAGCACCAGATAACACGCCGATGTGGCAATGCCGGCACCGGTGATGCAGAACGCCGGACGGGACAGCAGCAGCAGATTCCCCGCCAGCTTCACCGCCACCCCTGCCAGCATGCACAGCACAGGGATCCCCGCCCTGCCGATACCCTGTAACACGCTGCACAAGGGAAATGTCAGGCACAGGCAGACCATGCCGGGGAGCAGTGTCCGGAGGGCTTCTGCGGCAATGGCAGCTTCTTCCGGTCTGCCGGCGTAAAGCAGATGCATTACCGGCTCCGCCAGCACCCACAGCCCGCCTGCCGCCGGAAACGCCATCGCCGCCGCGGCTCCGGTGACAGAGCGAACGTGTGCCGCTGTGCCAAGGCAGTCCTGCTTCGCCCACAGTGCCGCCGCACAGGGCAGAGCACTTTTCCCCAGCATGTTGGTGACAGAGGGCACCAGATTGAACACAGTGATCGCCATGCCGGTGAAAGAGCCGTAGACAAATGCCGGAAAATCCGGCTGGGCGGCAAATGCCCCGAATCTCTCCGCCAGTTCTGCCCCGTGGAACATCTGCACCCGTCCAAGGCAACGCATCATGGTCACCAGATCCAGCAGAGAGGTCAGGTTCGTCACCAGCGAGCCCAGTGCCACCGGAATCATTACGTAGAGCAGCCGTCGGAAAATCTGGGAAACAGGTGCTGCCGGACGGTCATCACGGGGCAGTCGGGTATCCCGCCGCAGACCATGCAGCAGAAAGTACACCCACCCCAGCACCGTAGACAGCGTGACACCCAGCACGGCTCCCGCGGCAGCCAGTGCCGAAAGCGGCACCTCCGGCGGCACCCAGCGGCAGACGACCTCCGGATTCCGGAGCACCCACATGCACAGTGCCAGTCCGAAGCCCAGCTTCGCCACCGCTTCCAGTGCCTGCGACAACGCCGTAGGAGTCATGTTCTGCAAGCCCTCCCAGTAGCCCCGTTCCACAGCAGTCAGGCAGCCGAACAGTGCCGCCGGTGCAATGGCAAGCAGAGAGAACAGGGCATGGGGCTGGGCGGCGATCTGCGTGGCAAACGGCTCCGCCAGCAGAAACATGCACAGGCTGAGCAGCAGCCCCAGTGCCCCGCAGGCAAGCCGTGCCGCATGGTGGATCCGGCGGACTTCCGACCAGTGTTCCAGAGCCGCCGCACGGGAAACCGTCTGTGCCACGGCGGCAGACAGTCCGGTGACAGACAAAGCATACACCGGCAGCAGCAGCCCGTAGGCGGTACTGAAATACCCCATGCCAGTGCCGCCCAGTACGTTGGTCAGCGGAATTTTGAAACATGCCCCCAGCAGCTTGGCAGTCATGGCAGATGCCAGCAGCAGGGCAGAGCCTTTCCAGAACGATTGTTTTCGAAACATAGCTTTTTCTCCTGTCCTGAGAATGGAAACGCGTTGTGCAGTGCCGACTAGTATGATGTAATGGCTAAAACTATAGAAATCAGCCTCCCTTGAAAAGGGAGGGGGACCAGCGAAGCTGGTGGAGGGATTCTATCGAAACTCATTATCCAGCGTTTCCGAATTTTTTGCACCGGATAGAAAAATTTATGTTGCCGAAAACGAAAATATGTGTTATAATAGAGAGGTAATGCCGTCAGAAGCGGCATTGTCCAACAGGAGCCTGCTGTGGCTCCAAAATCCTGTGCAGCAGGCGGATACCGCAACGCTGCCCGAAAGGAAGAATGTACCCATGCAATACAAATTTGCAGAAAATGTTGACGCATTGCAGCCCTCTGCGATTCGTGAAATTCTGAAATTCACCAGCATGCCCGGTGTGATCTCGTTTGCCGCCGGCAATCCTGCTCCGGAGGCGTTTCCGGTAGACACCATTCGGAAGATCTCCGCAGAACTGTTCGAAAAAGACCCGATTCTGGCGTTGCAGTATAACATCACGGAGGGATACCCGAAACTCCGCGATCTGCTGAAACAGCGTATGGCTGCACAGCAGTGCTTCGATGCAGATGCAGACGACCTCATCACCACCTCCGGTGCCCAGCAGGCAAATGAGCTTTCCTGCAAAGTGCTGCTGAACCGCGGTGACACCCTGTTCTGCGAAGCCCCCAGCTTTATCGGCTCCCTGAATGCGTTCCGTTCCTACGGTGTCGATCTGGTTGGCATTCCCATGGAACAGGACGGCATGGACTTGGCAGCAATGGAAGAAGCCATCAAGGCAAGCAAGAGCCCGAAGCTGGTCTATGTCATTCCCAATTTCCAGAACCCCACCGGCAGAGTGATGTCGCTGGAAAAGCGGAAGGGGCTGTACGAGCTGGCATGCAAGTACGACTTCATCATTCTGGAGGACAACCCCTACGGTGACCTCCGCTTCGCCGGCAGCGACGTGCCTTCCATTAAGAGCATGGACACCGAACATCGCGTGATCTACACCGGCACCTTCTCCAAGATTCTGGCACCGGGACTGCGTGTGGGCTATGTCAGTGCCCCCAAGGAGATCATCGCCAAGATCACCGTCTGCAAGCAGGTTGCCGATGTGCACACCAACATCTGGGCACAGGCAGTGTGTGCGGAATTTCTGGAACGGACGGACATGGACACCTATCTGGAAAAACTGCGTGCGGTATACCGCCGGAAGTGCGACCTCATGGCAGACGGCATTCGCCGTCACTTCTCCGGCAAGGTACAGTGGGAAATGCCGCAGGGCGGTCTGTTCCTGTGGTGCACCCTGCCGGACGACTGCGACATGCCGGCGTTCTGCACCAAGGCAGTGCAGGAGTACTCCATTGCTGTTGTCCCCGGGAACGCCTTTCTGGTGGACGAAACTGCCCCGACCACGTCGTTCCGCCTGAACTTCTCCACGCCGTCTGATGAACAGATCGTCAAAGGCATCGAGATTCTGGGCGGCATGACCAAGAAGATCCTGGGAGCATAAAGGCAATACCGCACAAAGATTGTGCGATATTGCCTAAAGGAAACGCTGTCGCAGGGAAAAGCCAACTTCCCTGCACATGACAAAAATGAAAAATCGAAAGGAATTCACATAAAATGGCACAGAAAAAAGAACATGTACAGACACATTATCTTCCCACCGAAAGCTATCTGGCAACCAGAGCCGCTGCTCTGCACTTTCCGGCAAAGCAGTTTGCGGACATGATTAACGACCAGAACAGCGTTTATGGCATGGTCATCGATATGCCGATCAACCCCGTTACCCTGTCCACACTGGTGGTATACATCAACGGTGCGGCAAACGTTTACTTCAACAACGGCGGCTCCTACACCGGTGCTTCCCAGCGGTATCAGACCGTAGTACAGGCCGGACGGCTGCTGGTGGCAAACGCTCCGAGAATCCTCGGCGAATGCAGTCAGACTACCTCTTTCCCGCTGCCTACTTCCCAGCCTCACCACCTGTATCTGCTGACCAAGAAGGGCATTTTCGAAAAGAAAGTCCTGCCCTCTGCCATCAAGGAAGAAAGCGAAGACATGCAGGCGATCTATTTCCTCTATCAGCAGGTCATGCGGGAACTTCGTTCCGCACAGCTGAAAGATCAGGCAATGTCCCAGAAGTAAACCGGAACGGAGGTGTTTCCTGTGATTCCATACGAAAAGAAAGAACACTATACCATTGACGATCTGGCGGAGATCGTGACGCTGCTCCGGAGCAAGGACGGCTGTCCGTGGGACAAGGTGCAGACGCATGAATCCATTCGTCCGGACCTGATCGAAGAAACCTATGAAGTCATCGAAGCCATTGACCAGAACGACCCCGAAATGCTGCGGGAGGAACTGGGCGATCTGCTGCTGCAGGTGGTGTTCCACAGCCGTATTGAAACGGAACAGGGACACTTTACACTGGATGATGTCTGCACAGACATCTGCAACAAGCTGATTATCCGGCACCCTCATGTGTTCAGCACGGTGCAGGCGGACACCACCGAAGAAGTCCTGAAAAACTGGGACACCATCAAGGAAGAAACCAAGCACCAGACCACCCGCACCCAGACACTGGAAGCTGTGGCAAAGACCCTGCCGGCTCTGATGCGTGCCCAGAAAGTCTGCAAGCGTGCCCTCAAGGGCAACAACCGCTTTCTGTGCAATGAATCCGTCCTCGCCAGCGTGACTGAATGCAAGCACACGCTGGAAGAAGCCATGCACATGGAAGATGCGGAGCAGATCACGCGGGCAATGGGCGAACTGCTGTTCTGCTGTGCCGGCATGGCTCAGACACTGGGGCTTTCGGCAGAACAGGTACTCACCGACACCACCAACCAGTTCATTGACTGTTTCCGTGCCATGGAGGAAACCTGCACCGCGGAAAAGCGGGAAATGGAAACCCTCTCCCACGGCGAGTGGAACGCCCTCTGGAAGAAAACCAAACAAAATTTAGAGGAGGAAGCGACCCATGCGGCTGGATAAATATCTGAAGATCTCCCGACTCATCAAACGGCGTACCGTTGCCAACGAAGCATGCGATGCCGGAAAGATTCTCGTAAACGACAAGGTCGCCCGTGCATCGTATGATGTCAAAGCGGGTGACGTCATCGAGATCCAGATGGGACAGAAGGCTCTGAAAGTCCGTGTAGAACAGGTGGCTGAAGTCGTCCGCAAGGAGGACGCTGCCGGTCTTTACGCCGTGGTTTCAGAGTGAGCAGAAGCAACATTACAAAAAACGAGATCGGAAAGCGGACGGCATAGGCTGTCCGCTTTTTTGGTCACTGTTTTCATAAACAGACCACAAATTTTCGGAAAATTTGTTTCCGCTTTTGACTTTTTATTTTTCCGCAAAAGGCACCGCTGTGACAGCAGATAGTGCAAAATGTTCATTTTATGCAAACAAGTGTCTGCCTTCTGCAATCACATTTTTTCTTATACATCTATAAAAAAACAAGGCATTTCGACGTTTTTTTCCCCGCAGGCATATTTGGGCAAGTTGCTGTTCATTCAACCTAGAAATTTGCATAAAACGCACGAAGTTTTCACGGGAATCTTGGTACAATAGTACATTGACAATTTGCAACAGAAAATGCTATAATTTGAGTATAGATATTTCCGCACAAAACGGCGATGATTTTTTGTGCGGCATCGTCTGCAATTTGTGTATAAAGGGGAACATCACAGATTGACATGGAGTGTGCATGCATAAACACGTACACACAACAACGAAATCTATGAGAAAAAATGGAGGGAGTATTTATGGAAAATCTAGGTTATCTTCTGGAAGATGATGATATATCGCCTGCGGTGAAACGTCGCAGCAGAACCCAGACCGCAGCATCTGCACAGCTGGAAAACGTTTCGAAGAAGTATCTGTTTGTCAAGCGTCTGGCAGACGTGGTACTGTCATTTCTGGCAGTGATCGTGTTGAGTGTGCCCATGCTGCTGATCGCACTGGCAGTCTTTTTGCAGGACTTCCACAATCCGATTTTCAAGCAGCTGCGGGTGACCAAGGACGGTCGCTTTTTCACCATGTACAAGTTCCGCACCATGTGCGTGAATGCCGAACAAAAGCTGGAGGAGCTTCGGGCTCAGAATGAAGCAGACGGTCCGGTCTTTAAGATGAAGAAGGATCCCCGTGTCACACCGATCGGCAGATTTCTGCGGAAAACCAGTCTGGACGAGCTGCCGCAGTTTTTCAATGTACTGAACGGTTCCATGAGTTTGGTGGGACCGCGTCCGCCCATTCCCAAGGAAGTGGAAAAGTACACACCGTACCAGATGCACCGGCTGGACGCAAAGGGCGGTATCACCTGCTACTGGCAGTGTTCCGGCAGAAGCAACATCATGTTTGACGAGTGGGTGGAACTGGATCTGAAGTACATTCGGGATCGTTCTTTCGCCACAGATGCAAAGATCTTGTTCCGTACCGTAGGGGCTGTTCTCCGGCGGGACGGTGCAGAATAAAGGCAATACCGCACAAAGAGCATCTGGCGACTTTGCACGCCATCTGCTTGCAAATTTCTCGTCATATTTCACAAAAATGCTCGTGAATACATCCAGTATTCACTCCGCTTTTTGTTTCATCTGACGAAAAATTTGACGACGCATCTGTCGCACAATCTTTGTGCGGTATTGCCTAAAAAGCAACTTCACAGAAAATACGAAACGGCATGACCGAAAAAGTCATGCCGTTTTTTATATGCTATGTTGTGATATATAGATTTTCAAAGGTTTCCCGTCCGGTGCATCACAATAGAGATCGCCGCCAGCGGTGCCGTTTCACAGCGGAGGATCCGGTGCCCCAGCCAGACTGCAACTGCTCCGTTCTGTTGCAGCTGCTCCGCCTCTTCCGGATCGAAGCCGCCCTCGCTGCCCACGATCAGGGCAATGGAACGGCAGTCGTGCAGGTCTGCCTCATCAAACCGGACACCGCCGCCCTCGTACAGCAAAATCGCACGGTCTGCCTGCTGCATCTCCGCACAGGCCTGTGCAAAGGTCAGCATGGGAGCGACCTCCGGAATGATGCCCCGTCCCGCCTGCTTTGCCGCAGAAGCCGCGATTTTTTGCAGCCGCGGCAGCTTCTTCTGAAACTCCGCCGGCTTGGGACGGGAGATGCAGCGGCGTGTCAGCACGGGAACGATTCGTGTGACTCCCAGTTCCACGGATTTCTGAATGATCTGTTCCAGCTTGTCCGCTTTGGGCACTGCCTGATACAAGGTCAGGGACACCGACGGTTCCGCCGCACACAGTTCCGAGGAAACCACGTCCAGATGGACTTCTTCCGGCGTAATGGACCGAATCCGGCACTGGTAGTCCCGCCCGTAGGCACAGACTGTCAGCATCTCCCCCACACGCATTCGCAGAGCCAGTCCGATATGGCGGGCATCGGGGCCGGTGATGCACACATCAGATTCGTCTAGTTCTTCTAAAAAAAATCTCGGCATAACGATTTCCCTTTCTATATTGTTTTCACATAATCTCATGTTCTTGGTTGACAACCTGCCGAAAATGTGCTACAGTATAAAGTAGCATATCATCGAAAGGAACTGATACCTCATGACATACAATCGCAATACGTTCCGGCGGATTCTGGTCTGTGCGACCGCTGCCGCACTGCTCTGCACCGGTTTTGCCGGCTGCTCCGACAGCAATTCCTCTGACAGCGAATCCGGCGTGAACATCGCCATGGAAGATCTGGAATATGGTGCCACCATGCGGGACGACGACAGCCGTGCAGTGCCACTGGAATATGACAAGCGTTTTCTGGAGGACGGCGAACTGGACGCACTGGCAAACTACTACGCTTCGATCCAGAATGAGGACGTGGAACTGTTCCAGTCCTGCACCGTGGAAAAGTACATGGAATCCCTCTATGAAAACGCCTACGGCGGACTGCTGGACGACAACGCCTATGTCACCCAGCAGAAGGAAAGCTATGAAAAGCAGCTTAGCGGTGACATTCACTTCTCGCAGATTCTGGTGAATGACTGCCTGAAACAGGACGAAACCGGCTCCAATGCGGAATACCTCACCGGCATGCTGAACGAACTGAACGAGGACAGCAACTATTGTACCGACCACATGAAAAGCTGCAAAACGCTGACCGTACAGCCGGTACTCACCAACGGCACGGACACGGTCTACTGCGACGAAGTCACCGTGTTCCTCATCGAACTGGACAACCAGTACTATGTCTGTGCATAAAAGACAGCACTTCACAAAATCGCATGCTTGACTTACGCAGTCGGTTCTTCGGGAGCCGGCTGCGTTTTTTCGGTTTCAGGAGCAGCGGCTTCCGGCTTCTGATAGATCGTAACAATGTCCTCCTCAGCTTTCACCTGCTCCTGTTCCTGTTCCTGCTGCCGTTCCTCTTTTTCACGGCATTCCCGCAGCTTTTCCGAAAGGTTCCCCATGGCTTTCCGATACCGCCAGAACAGAAAGATCATGGCGAGGATATACACCACGGTGACGATGCCGAGAACGATTGCCAGTTTATGTTCGCCCATAGATGTCCGATCCTTTCTCAATGTCCAGAAAACCCCGTCCAAATACAGCAGCTGGACGGGGTTTTCTCTTTTCACTTTTGGTTGGAGTAGCTGGATTCGAACCAGCGGAATGACGGAGTCAAAGTCCGTTGCCTTACCCCTTGGCTATACCCCATTCTTTCGAAAGTGTTGCCTCAGACAAACATTAGTATACCATAATTCTCGGAAAAAGTCAAGTGTTTTTTCACTGTCGAAAAAAATTACAGATTTTTTCGGATATTTTCATAGAAAATGTCGATTTTCACTTGCCAAGTCGATTTTTTTATGGTATAATTATGATAATATTATTGCAAATCAGCATGCAAACCAGCGGCATTGTCCGCATATCACTCGCATATCATAAACCAGACCGTTGGTTTGCATTGCTTTGCCTTATGAAAGAACTGGAGGTTATCAATATGGGTTTGATTCGTGCAGCAGCAGGTGCCGTTGGCGGCACACTGGCAGATTCGTGGCTGGAGTACATCACAGCCGGTGACATGGGTGCCAACACTGTCATGACAAAGGGTGTACAGATCAAGCGTGGCAAACACGGCAGCAACACCAAGGGCACACCAGACATCATTTCCAATGGTTCCCGTGTTGAGGTGGGACCGAACCAGATGATGATCCTGGTGGACAGCGGCCGAATCATGGACTACACTGCTGAGGAAGGCTGTTATGAGGTATTCCTCTCCTCCTCTCCGTCTATGTTCAACGGACAGCTGAAGGATTCTGTGCGGGAGTCTTTCGAACGCTTCAAGTTCGGCGGACAGCCGGGCAAGTCCCAGCAGGTCTATTTCATCAACTTACAGGAGATCCGCGGCATCAAGTTCGGCACACGCAACGCCCTGCAATACTTTGACAATTTCTACAATGCAGAATTGTTCGTCCGCTGTCACGGCAGCTATTCGATAAAGATCACAGACCCGCTGAAATTCTTTATGGAAGTTGTTCCCCGCAACGCTACCAGCCTGACATTTGACGAATTGGGCGACCAGTTCAACATGGAATTCCTGTCGGCTCTCCAGTCAGCGATCGGACAGATGTCTGTAGACGGTGTCCGCATCTCCGCCCTGCCGTCCAAGAGCATGGAGCTGTCCAAGTATATGGCAACCGTTCTGGACGAGGACTGGACGCAGGCACGGGGCGTGGATATTTGTGCTGTGGGCATCGGCAGCATCAGCTATGACGAAGAAAGCAAGGCTCTCATCAACATGCGGAATCAGGGTACCATGATGGGCGACCCCTCTGTACGGGAAGGCTTTGTACAGTCGGCTGTGGCAAAGGGACTTCAGGCCGCCGGCTCTAATACTGCCGGTGCCGGACAGGCGTACATGGCAATGGGCATGGGTATGCAGGGTGCCGGCAACTTCATGGCAAGTGCTTCCCAGGCCAATGCCCAGCAGATGCAGCAGCAGGCAATGGCTCAACAGCAGGCAGCCCCCGCTGCAGCAGCTGCAAACGGCTGGACCTGTTCCTGCGGCACTGTCAACAGCAGCAACTTCTGTACCAACTGCGGCAACAAAAAACCGGTTCCTGCCGGCTCTTGGAAGTGCAGCTGCGGTACAGAAAACACCGGCAATTTCTGCACCAACTGCGGCAGCAAAAAGCCGGCTCCTGCCGGTGAATGGACCTGTTCCTGCGGCACCGTCAATACCGGCAATTTCTGCACCAACTGCGGCAACAAACGTGGATAAACGGCAAAAAGGAGAACAACATGAATACCGTACAATACAAATGCCCTAACTGCGGTGCGGAACTGACCTTTGATCCGGAACATCAGAATTTCAGCTGCGAATTCTGCGACAGCACCTACACCGAAGCAGAAATGCAGCAGCTGTATCAGAACATGGAACAACAGGCAGATCAGCAAGCAGACGCTTCGGCGGAAACGCTGGAAAGCGAAACTGATGACAAGGCGTTCGAGAACGAAACACGGCTCTACACCTGTCAGAACTGCGGGGCACAGATCATTGCAGAAGCGGAAACTTCCGCCACATTCTGCTACTACTGCCACACTCCGGTGGTACTCGCCGGACGGCTGACGGGAGAATACAAGCCGGCCTATGTGCTGCCCTTTGCGGTCACACGGGAAGCAGCTGTGGAAAAATTCCACAGCTGGTGCAAAAAGCGTTGGTTTCTCCCCAGAAGCTTCACCTCGGAAAAGCAGCTGGAAAAAATGTCCGGTGTTTATGTACCGTTCTGGCTCACCAACTGTGATGCCAAGACCCATGTAGATGCACTGGGCAAAAAGGAACGCAGCTGGCGGGATGGGGACTATCAGGTCACCGAAACCAAAGAATTCGCTGTAAAACGTCTGGCAAAGATCCCCTATCGCGGCGTTCCCGCAGACGGCTCTCAAAAAATCGAAGATGCTCTCATGGACGCTATTGAGCCGTTCGCCTATGACAAGATGAAAGCATTCTCCATGAAGTACCTCAGCGGCTTTATGGCACAGAAATACGATGTCCCCTACGACCAGATCCTGCCCCGAATCCATAAGCGGATCGACGAACACGCCGTAAAGACCGTGGAAAAATCCATCAGCGGCTACAGTTCTCACGTGGTGACTTCTCACAATGTACAAATGGAAAATATCCAGCACGATTATACTCTGCTGCCGGTATGGTTCATGCACTACCAGTACCATGGAAAGAACTACGACTTCGCCATGAACGGGCAGACCGGCACGCAGGCAGGCACGCCGCCTCTCAGCTGGGGGAAAGCACTGCTTTTCAGCGGCGTGCTGGCGGCAGCAATTACAGGGCTGGCAGTACTGATAGGAGGGCTGATGTTCCGATGAAAACGATCTGGAAGCAGACCGCGGCAGCTCTGGCAGCCGGTATCTGCATCTGCAATCTCACACTTCCCGCTGTTTCGGCGAAAACCGAGGATTCCAGCAACAATGTCTACCTCTGTGACGAGGGTGACTTCCTGTCCGATGCAGAATTTCAGGAGGCAATGGACGAATTACAGGAAGCCGCAGACGAAAGCGGCATGAACGTCGCTCTCTGGATCGGCAGCACTGCCATCGGGGACAATTCTGATGCAGACACCATTGCATTCTGTGATGAAACCTATGAGGAACTCTACGGTATGAATACCGACGGCGTATTCCTCTATCTGGATATGTCCGGAGAAACCTCTCTGTTCGACTACCTCTCCACCAGCGGCAAGGGACAGTTCTATTATACGGACAATGAGGACTACAACCGTGTGGGAATCATGATCCAGGATGTGGAAGAATATCTGCCCCGCGGCGAAGAAGACCTGCCGTCTGCGATACACATCTTCTGTTCCGATCTGAAATACTATGCAGACCAGGGCGTTCCCACTGACAAATACTACACCTACAACAAAGACACCGGAAAGTATCTCATCATGCAGGACGGTCAGGTGCAGGAAGTCAGCAAACTGCCAGAGGAATACACCGCAATACTCAGCTGGGGAACCATTGTGATCCTTGCCGTTCTGATCGGCGTGATCGCTTTTGGCATTTCCGTGCTGTCGATCCGGAATCGGTATAAGTTCAAGGCTGCGGGCAGCCTGCAAAACTATCTGGTTGCCAACGATGTGCAGTACCTCCAGCGATCCGACCAGTACCTGCGAACCTACACCAGCCGCACGAAGATTTCCTCCGAGAGCAGCGGCGGCGGTGGCGGAGGCGGCGGCAGCAGCCACAGCAGTTCTTCCGGCGGCAGCCACGGCGGCGGAGGCGGACACCGATGAGCGAACTGACATTCCGTCCGATCACAGCGGCAGACGAAACGGACTTCTACACCATGGCAGAGGAATTCTTTCACTCCGATGCGGTGCTGCACCCCATTCCCGCAGAGTATCACCGGCGGACGTTTGCGGAGATGATGCGTTCCGACCAGTATCTGTCCGGCTATATTTTTCAGTGTGATGATGCGGTGGCAGGCTTTTCCGTCACCAACCGCATGATGCAGCACGAAGCCGGTGGTGTCATGGTCTGGGTAGAAGATCTGTATATCCGTCCCGCATACCGCGGGCAGGGACTGGGCAGCCGTTTTCTGCAATGGCTGGAGGAACAGCTGCGGGGCGATGCGGTAATGCTCCGGCTGGAAACTGAACCGGAAAATGAACGGGCACAGGCACTGTACCACCGGCTGGGTTACGAATCGCTGGGGTATCTCCAGATGATAAAACGACTGGGAGATTAGGGAAACACTTAAGGCAATACCGCACAAAGAGCGTCTGGCGACTTTGTACGCCATCTGCTTGCAAATTTTCCGTCATATTTCACAAAAATGCTCGTGAATACATCAAGTATTCACTCCGCTTTTTGTTTCATCTGACGAAAAATTTGATGACGCATCTGTCGCACAATCTTTGTGCGGTATTACCTTAAACAAAAACCACCCGACACAGTACTTTTCCAGAGTAAAAAGTACCGTGTGCGGGTGGTTTTCATTTATATGGAATATACGGAAGTTGTGGGTTGCCTGAAATTATCCAGCCACTTTCGGCGATACCGACCGCCGGAAAATGTGCTGGTAGGCTTTCAGTGCCACCGGCAGCAGAATGAACAGCAGCGGCAGGTCTATCGCCAACTCGATGACATTCTTTGCCACACGTGCCACGATCGCCGCACCATAAGCCTCCTGCGGAATAAAGCCGTAGTGCAGATTCAGCTTGGTCTGGATCAGCAGGTTGATGATGACAACGTCCGCCAGCCGTGCCACGATCGCACGGAGATACAGGGTGATGTCCGTAGTCTTGCCGGTCTTGTTGCTGACAAACTGAATGCTGTGACCACTCCACTTCTGATACAGGAACAGCCCGTAGAACAGTCCCTGTAAGCCGCCGACCAGCACATATGCCGGCAGGAAGCCGCCGCTGGGGTGTGCCAGATAGCCCACGATGTCGCAGGCAAAACCTGCCATCATTCCCATGCACGGACCGAACAGCATGCCGATAATGGCGATAGCGAGGAACGCGAAGTTCAGCTTGGCAAAACCGATGTCAATGGAAAACATCTCGATGACCATGGAAACAGCCACCAGCAGCGATGTAGTCACCAGACTGCGAACCTTGGTGAATTCCTTTGCGGAATCCGTAAATACAGACAAAAAATCTCTCATGAAAAAATACCTCCTTTGCCTTGCGGCAGTACAAAACGTTTCTGCTTCGTGCAGCATAAGAGGTGTTTTCTCTGAGAGATTTCTGACTTCTTATGATACATTCAGCGGGATGCGGAAACCGTACCGCAAGCGATCGTTCTCGCTTTTCGTCCCGACAGCAACTCCCCGTCTGACGGACACTTAACGCACGATTTCCTACTCTGGAAATGCAATCTATTCGGTGCTTTCACACCGTTTCAACCCGAAAATTCGGGCAGATGCCAAAGGCTATACGCACAGATCACTTTTCGATCACACGTACACGGAGTACGCCGTCGATAGCAGTCAGTGCTTCGATCATGCCGTCGGTTACGCCGTCAATATCCAGAATGGTATACGCGTAATCCTTCTTGCTGGCATTGGTCATGTTCTCAATGTTGGCACCGGCTTCGCCAATGACAGAAGTCAGGGCAGAAATCATTGCCGGCACATTCCGGTGAATGACGCAAACCTTGGTGTACACTGCCTGAAGCTGTGCATTCGGCAGGTTGACACTGTTGCGAATATCGCCCTGTTCCAGATAAGCCATCAGCTCATCGGCAGCCATACTTGCACAGTTGTCCTCGCTCTCCGGTGTCGATGCACCCAGATGCGGAGTAGCAATGATGTGCTTGGCGTTGCAGGTCTTGGCATTGGGGAAGTCGGTGCAGTAGTAAGCCACCTTGCCGCTTTCCAATGCAGCGATCATATCTTCATCGTTGACCAGTTCGCCGCGGGCATAGTTCAGCACGCGAACGCCGTCCTTCATCTTTGCGATCGCGGCAGCGTTAATCATGCCCTCTGTGTCCTTGTTGAACGGTACGTGAATGGTCAGATAATCTGCGGCAGCGAATACGTCGTCCTGTGTCTTTACGACCGTTACCGACGGATCCAGACGCAGTGCAGCACCAACGGACAGGAACGGGTCTGTACCAACGACCTTCATGCCCAGTGCCACAGCGGCATTTGCCACCAGTGCACCAATGGCACCCAGACCGACAATGCCCAGTGTCTTGCCCTTGATCTCCGGACCGGCGAACTGGCTCTTGCCCTTTTCCACCTGCTTTGCCACAGAGGTTTCGCCGTCTTTCAGGGTTGCTGCCCATGCCATTGCCTCCGGAATCTTACGGGAGGAAATGAGCAGACCGGTGAGCACCAGTTCCTTTACGGCATTGGCGTTTGCACCCGGTGTATTGAATACGCAGATACCAGCCTCCGAGCAGCGATCCAGCGGAATGTTGTTCACGCCGGCACCGGCACGGGCAATGGCTTTCAGGTTATCCCCGAACGAGGTATCGTGCAGCGATGCACTGCGGACCAGAATTGCGTCCGGATCCTTGGCATCGTCCGAAATGGTATAAGCATCACAGAACCGGTCTGTGCCTGCCTTGGAAATCTTATTGAGTGTCTGAATGGAATATTTCATTATGCTGTCCTCTCCTCAAGCGTTGTCTGCTTCAAACTGCTTCATGAATGCAACCAGCTTTTCTACGCCCTCGATCGGCATTGCGTTGTAGATCGATGCACGCATGCCGCCAACGGTGCGGTGTCCCTTCAGGTTCACGAAGCCGGCAGCAGTTGCTTCCTTGATGAACTTCGCATCCATGTCCTTGTCGCCGGTAACGAACGGTACATTCATCAGAGAACGGTCTTCCTTGCGGACAGTACCCTTGAACAGCTTGCTCTCGTCCAGGAAATCATACAGCACCTTTGCCTTGGCGATATTCCGCTTCTGCATTTCTTCCAGGCCGCCCATTTTCTTGAGCCACTTGAAGACCTTTCCGCAGATGTAGATGCCGTAGCAAGGCGGAGTGTTGTACAGAGAATCTGCGTCTGCCTGTGTCTTCCATGCCAGCATGGTGGGGGTGTTTTCCACAGCCGGCTTTTCCGGAATCAGGTCTTCGCGGATAATGGCGATAACGACACCGGCAGGTCCCACGTTCTTCTGTACGCCGCCGTAGATCACGCCGTACTTAGTCACATCGACCGGCTCACTCAGGAAGCAGGAGGACACGTCAGCGACCAGTGTCTTGCCCTTGGTGTTGGGCAGCTTCTTATATTTTGTACCATAAATGGTGTTATTCTCACAGATATACACATAATCTGCATCATCATCGATGGGCAGATCGGAGCAGTCCGGAATGTAGGAGAAGGTTTCATCTTCCGAAGAAGCCACCTTGACAGCCTTACCGTACTTCTGGGCTTCCTGATAAGCTTTCTTTGCCCACTGACCGGTAACGATGTAGTCTGCTACGCCGTTCTTCATGAGGTTCATGGGAACTGCTGCAAACTGCTGGGAGGCACCGCCCTGGAGGAACAGTACCTTATAATTATCGGGGATTCCCATCAGGTCACGCAGATCCTGTTCTGCGGTCTTGATGATCTCATCAAAAGCGGCACTGCGGTGGCTCATTTCCATAACGGACATACCGGTACCCTGATAATCCAACATTTCATCGGCTGCTTCACGCAGAACCTCCTCCGGCAATACCGCAGGGCCTGCACTGAAATTGTATACTCTATGCATTGTCAATACCCTCCTGTGGAAAAAAGCATACAGCTTATCCTACTGCTTTCATTTTTTCCAAAACTTTTCCGCATTTTCATTGAAAATTGCAACACGGTACTTTCTATTATACGCTTTTTCGGCGAAATTGTCAAGCATTTCACAGGGAAATCATGAAAATCCATTTTGGAAATGTCTTTTCAGCCAAAACAGATGCACGTTTTACGCGGGCAGCTGTGCTGCCGTTTGTGTCGGTTTCCGCTTATCCCAACACACCAAAGCTGCCGTCTGCCTCTGCCGCCAGAATTTCCAGACTGTCCAGAATGGTGATCTCCTCGCCGTCGCTGTTCTCGCCCTTCATGGTCACGGCAATATCATAGATTGCATCGGACTGTTCTTCCAGATCCTTGGTAAATTCCTCACCGAATGCCTGTGTATAGGCGTTCAGGTACTCCTGCACAAAATTGGTATCCTCCTCGAAGTCCTCCGCCAGCACTTCCTGTGCCTGTGCCAGTTCCAGACTCTGAATGGTAAAGTTATCGGTGCCGGCATAGTTCACCAGATTCTGGTGCAGCTGTTCCATGCTGTTCTCCAGTCCGTAGCCGTACTGCTCTTGCAGCAGGCTCTCCAGCGATGTCCGGTACAGCGGGTTGATCTGCTCCAGATACAGGTCATAGTTCTGGGTGTCCACTGCATAAAAGTACAGGGCGATGGTATTTGCCAGTTCGTCCGGCACCTTGTCCTTATCGTAGGTCAGCTTGTAGTTCATGTTGTCCGGATCGGATTCTGTCACCGGCTCTATGGAATCGGCAGAATCCGCTGTGCTGCTCTCTGCCGCAGAGCTTTCCGCCTTATCTTTCTTTTCGCCGCAGCCGGCTGCACCTGCTGCCATGCCGCATGCCAGCAGCAGAGCCAGTGCCTGTTTCCAGATGTGTTTCATCATGTTTTCCTCCAAAACAAAAAAGCGTGGGCAGCTGCCGGTTTTTTCCTACACACCATATGGTTTGTCCTGTAGGGAACTACACCCGCGTTGTCCCACGCTTTGCCTTTATGATTTATCCGAATGTTTTTGTGCTGATGCCGTTGGCAGCTGCCCATGTTTCTATGGCAGAGCCGGACGGGCAAGTGATCGTCACGCCCAGCGGCTCGCTGCCCTCTACCAGTCCCCAGCGATCATATTCCAGTGACGCATTCGCCACAGTCAGATCAGTCAGGCTGGTACAGCCGGTGAATGCTTCCTCCATGACGGTGGAAACGGTTGCCGGCAGAGAAATACTGGTCAGTGCCGAACAGCCTGCAAAAGCTGCACGGTCGATCTGTGCCACGGTTTCCGGAATCTGTACGGTGGTCAGACTGCCGCAGTCCATAAACGCACTTTCGCCGATTTCCGACAAGCCCTCCGGCAAAGTCACTTCTGTGAGATTCTGGTTTGCCTCAAAGGCATGGTTAGAAATGGCAGAAACCACATAATTGTCCACGGTGGACGGCACTTCCAGAACGGCTTCCATGCCCTGATAGCCGGTGATGCTGACGGTGCCGTCATCGTTCATCTCATACTGGAACACGTTTGTTTCCGCACTGCTGCCGGTTTCTTCCGGTGCAGTGCTGCTGTCTGCTGCCTGTGCCGCAGAGCTGGCGGAATTCGCCGTGCTGCTGGCTGGCTGTTTGTCATCGCCGCAGCCGGTGGCAGACAGTGCAAATGCTGCTGTCAGCAGGGCTGCCCAAAGTGTCTTTTTCCAAAACTGTTTCATATTTTCATTCCTCTCTGAAACGGGGGAACCCAAAAATGCTAGGGCAATACCGCACAAAGATTGTGCGACAGATGCGTCGTCAAATTTAGGACTTATTTCTTGCCACGCATCTTGGCACGCTGCTGGTTGCTCAGGATCTGCTTACGGATTCGCAGCGATTTCGGCGTTACTTCCAGCAGCTCATCATCTGCCAGGAATTCCAGACAGTCTTCCAGGCTCAGATTGCGGGGCGGTACCAGACGCAGAGCATCATCGCTGCCGCTGGCACGGGTATTGGTCAGGTGTTTCCGCTTGCAGACATTGACTACCAGATCTTCTGCCTTCGGCGATGCACCGACGACCATGCCCTCATACACCGGTACGCCGGCACCGATAAACAGGGAGCCGCGTTCCTGTGCGTTGAACAGACCATAGGTGACAGCTTCGCCGGTTTCGAAAGAGATCAGAGAGCCGGTGCTGCGGCGGGGAATCTCCCCCTTATACGGTGCGTATTCATAGAATACACTGCTCATGATGCCCTCGCCCTTGGTGTCGGTCAGGAATTCGCTCTTGTAACCGAACAGACCGCGGGACGGGATCAAAAATGTCAGACGGGTACGGCTGCCCTGTGGGTGCATATCCTGCAATTCCGCCTTACGGGAACCCAGCTTTTCCATGACGGAGCCGACACAGTCTTCCGGCACGTCAATGGACAGTTCCTCGATGGGCTCGTAACGCTTGCCGTCTACTTCGTGGAACAGAACACGCGGTGTGGAAACGCCCAGTTCATAGCCCTCACGACGCATGTTTTCGATCAAAATGGACAGGTGCATTTCGCCTCTGCCGGCAACGCGGAACGCATCAGTGCTGTCGGTTTCGGTGACACGCAGAGAAACGTCACGGAGCAGTTCCCGCATCAGGCGGTCACGCAGCTGGCGGGAGGTGACGAACTTGCCTTCCTGACCGGCAAAGGGGCTGTCGTTGACGCTGAAAGTCATTTCCACAGTCGGTTCGCTGATCTTGGTGAACGGCAGTGCTTCGAAGTCGTCCGGTGCACAGACCGTATCTCCGATCGAGATGTTTTCGATACCGCTGATCCAGACAATGTCGCCTACGGTCGCACTCTCTGCCGGCACACGCTGCAAGCCCTGAATTTGCAGCAGGGAAACAATCTTGTTCCGGCGGGTATTTTCCGGATCGTGGTAGTTGCCCAGCAGTACCTGCTGTCCCACCTGAATGGTACCTCTTTCAATTCTGCCGATACCGATTCTGCCCACGTATTCATTATAATCAATGGAGGAGATCAGCATCTGTAACGGTGCGTCCGGATCGCCCTCCGGCGGATTCACATAGGACATAATGGTGTCGAACAGCGGCTTCAGATCCTTGCCCTCACCGTGGGGGTCAAAGCTTGCGGTACCTGCACGGCCGGAGCAGTACAGGAACGGCGTATTCTCCAGCTGTTCCTCGCTGGCATCCAGATCCATCAGCAGTTCCAGCACTTCGTCTGCGATCTCGTCCAGACGGGCATCGGGGCGGTCGATCTTATTGACGACCACAATGATCTTCAGGTTCATTTCCAGAGCCTTGGACAGTACGAAACGTGTCTGGGGCATCGGACCCTCTGCGGCATCGACCAGCAGAATGGCACCGTCTACCATGCTCAGTACACGCTCTACCTCGCCGCCGAAGTCAGCGTGTCCCGGTGTATCAATGATGTTAATCTTGGTATCGCCGTAGCGTACCGAAGTATTCTTTGCCAGAATCGTGATACCGCGTTCCCGTTCCAGATCGTTGGAGTCCATGACACGTTCTGCCACAGCCTGATTTTCACGGAACACACCGCCCTGTTTCAGCATTTCGTCTACCAGCGTTGTCTTACCGTGGTCAACGTGTGCGATAATGGCAACATTTCTCAAATCCTCACGAACCATAATTCTCTCCTCATTCCTATGGTATGGGTTTCGCGAACCGGCATCAAAGCCTGTCCGCCGATTCTGCACAGACAGCACCGTGCAAAGCTTATGCAGGGCTGCCTGATATGTATTGCTCTACAATCCATACACATGCGAAAAAGAAAAACAGGCAAACTCCCGAAGGGTTTGCCTGTTTTCTGGTGGGGGAGGACGGATTCGAACCATCGAAGCTAGAAGCAACAGATTTACAGTCTGCCCCCTTTGGCCACTCGGGAACTCCCCCATGTAACATATGTATGTTGTAGAATATTGGAGCTGGTGGACGGACTTGAACCCCCGACCTGCTGATTACAAATCAGCTGCTCTACCAACTGAGCTACACCAGCACTCGTGTGCTGCAACGATAATTATTATAGCACAACTTCGGGGTACTGTCAAGCATTTTTTTGAGTTTTTTCTTTTTCAAAGTTTCGGAATGTGAAACTTGTCTTTCTAAATCAAAATATAGCTGATTTTAGCTATACAGGAATCTGAAAATAATTTTTGTGGGACAGGCAGTTTGACAGAGAGAGCCTCAGCTGCCGGCACAATTCAGGATTTATCGGGGCGATGTGGGCATCGCCCCCTACTTTATAAATTAGGCTTCCTTGAAAAAGACACCCAAACTGAGCTGACAGCCGCAAGCTGACTGAGAGATTTTGCTGTGAAATCTGCAATTCAAGAAAAAATTTCACCAGAATCCCTCCACCAGCTTCGCTGGTCCCCCTCCCTTTTCAAGGGAGGCTTATTCCAAAATAAAAAGAACCTGTTTTGCATCTGTGCTTATACAGATGTAAAACAGGTTCTAAGGGAACACCGAATAAAGCTTGTGCGTAAGATGCGTCGTCAGATTTTTTGGCAGATTGCTCAGAAATTCCGCAGGCAGACTACATGTCTGGCAAGGGATTTCTGGGCAATATGGCGGAAAATCTGCAAGCAGATTGCGTACAAAGCCGTAAGGCGGGCTTTATTCCGTGTTTCCGTAAGGAAGAAGTGGGAATCTGCCCTCATGGAACAGGCAGAATCCACATGAAGATGTCAGGATTTAACCAACTGCTTCGACAGCATCATAATCGCCAAGTTCCGCATCGGAAATATCGTATTCGTTGTAATTTTCAACGCTGAACAGTTCCTCAGTCTGGGGATCATCGAAGAACGAATCCTTAATAGGAATTTGCAGATCAATCGCATTGCCCTGATCTGTCAGACCGTCCTCCGACCACAGGTAAAGTTCCACATAGGACTCCCCTGCCTGCATCGGTCTATCCAGAATCGCATACTGCATGAGCAGCTGTAAAGATTCGCTCTGGTTCAACGGCTGGCAGTCAGAAGCATAGGCATAGTGACCGCTGTAAGCCGAATCGGAAGAACCGCCGTAAACATTCATGTTGACGGAAACATTCTTATCACTCTTGGTCAGTTCCGACAGCATTGCCAGATCGTCCTTTTGTGCCGCATAGAGCATTTCGTAGAATTTCTTTGTCGTTTCCGGTGTCAGATTCTGATAGATCATGCAATCCAGCGTGTATGATCTTCCGTTTTTACGGAATGTGTAATCGATGTCGCTCACCCATGTATCGTCAGTACTGCCGTTCTGCATTGTCTGATACAGGGTTTCAAAGTCTGCTGACTGCAATTCCTCCCGATAGGTCTGCAACAGCTCCTCTGCCTGCTCTGTACTCAGATAGCAGGAACCCACCTGGTCGCGGAATGCTGCAGTGCCCTTGAGTTCCTGCGGCGGATTTCGCCATGCGTCCACATAGTCCGCATTGGTCTGCAATGCATCCAGCAGCTTTTCCGTTTCGGAAACAGGCACATAGATCAGCCGGCAAAGTGTCTGGTCTTTCGTGCGGATAATCACGTGATAAGCACAATAGGAATAGTCACTTTCGGTGTAATACTTGCTCTGATAAGCATCGCTCCCGCCTTCTTCCCACGTTTTCAGGTTTTCGTCCAGATAGTAGGACACCAGTGTCACGGCAGTGGGGTCGGTGATCGCAATGTCACGGCTCATCAGGTTGATATAATCCCGATAGTTCAGATAGCTGCTGCCGGAAATATAGTCCGTGCCGTCTGTACTGCAGAAAGACACGCTTTCGATCTCCTGCATTGCCGGACGCTGTGCCACGATGTGTTTTTCCACCGCATGCATGCCCAGCAGGATCCCCACATTCAGCAGTGCCACAATGCCCAGCCCCGGCAGTGCCGTCAGCAGGTTTTTCCACTTCTTCGTGGTAATCAGTTCGTAGGCAAAATACACCAGTGCTGCCACCAGATAGAACACCAGGAACACAAACCATTCGTCCCGCAGTATACCAGCAGTCATCTCGCTGAACATCGCACAAACGATAAAGATACAGATCACCATGGTCACCACAATGCGGTAGATGTGCTGGAGCAGACGGCTGGGAGCAGACTGTCCGGCAGCCTCACTGCGACGGCGGTGGAACAAGAACGCCGCGATCGCAAAATACAACAGCCCCAGCAGGAACGTGTACAGATATGCCTGCCAGCTGGGAGAAAAGACAGTTTCTATGCTCGTTCCGTCGTTTTCGGACATGGAAAAGACCACATTGACACCAGAGAACAACAGGTTATTGGCATTCCGGAAAAATCCCGTTCCCGCAGAATCCGACAGAAACGGCAGGGCATTCACCATAGACGACTGCAACGCCAGTACACAGAGCCGCGGCAAAAAAAGCAGGATTCCGGCAAACAGCAGGTTCGTGAAAACAGTACCGGTAATGCTCATGGAAACCAGCATGCCGGCAACCATCAGAAAACTCATGCAGAACAGGCTCGCCGCAAAGGGCAGCAGGCTGTCCATCAGCAGAGTGATGTACTTGTGTGTAAATCCACAGGCAATAACGGAAGTCAGCGTTCCCAGCACCAGCAGCAGGACTACCCACAGCAGCACAGCTCCGGCATAACTCAAGTACAGGGTGATCCGTTTATGGGGCAACGCGTGATACAAGTCTGATGCCGCCCGATTATCCAGAAAGTGGAACAGCATCAGTGTCATCAGCGGTGCCGCCAGCAGCACCACAAGCAGCGTCACATTGATTCCCCACGCTTCATAGACGACTTTGGTATAATGAGGGCTGCTGCCCAAGCTGATTGCCTGGGCAACCGGCTCCAGAACGGCACCCAGCACCACGATCACAGCACTGAAGATCCCGATCATCTTGCACTGCTGAAAGCCTTCCCACAGCAGCCGCAGGGAAAAGTGCATCTTCTTTTGTTTCATCTGATAAATCCTCCCCTTGCGTGAAAATACGCCACGGCACAAACCGCAGCCAGTCCCAATACCACCAGCAGCAAAGCCAGCGAACCCAGCAGCTGCCGGCGAGCTTCCTGCCGATCCTGTCTTCCGGCATACCGATGTTCAAGATTTTGCATGTTCGCTCTCCTCCTCTAACAGGTCATCGATCTGGAACGTATAGCCCAGCGTTTCCATTTCATATGTAAAGACTTCTTCCAGTGTCAGCGGAAGTACGTCCAGCAGGATCGGTTCCATTGCCCGCAGCTTCTGCACGATCTCGTCGCGGTCGCCGCTGACGATCAGATTGGCAACGCTGCCGCTCTTCTCATAATGGGAAACCTGAATCCCCTGGAACTTGCTCTTGTCGTACTCGCCGCGGAACGCGATCTGAATCTTGAACTGCGAAGTTTTCAGGTTCTCGATGTCGCTTTCCAGCACCAGACCGCCCTTATGGAGCAGTGCCAGCTGGTCACAGATGTCCTCCAGTTCCCGCAGGGAGTGGGAGGTGATGATCGCCGAGGCTCCCCGTTCCAGCACGTCCTCGCAGATCAGCTTTTTCACAAAGTTCCGCATTACCGGATCCAATCCGTCAAAGGTTTCGTCGAAGAACAGATAATCCGGACGGCAGGACAGTGCCAGAATGGTTGCCGCCTGCCGCCGCATGCCCTTGGAGAACTGTCCCAGCGACTTGTTCCGCGGCAGCTGCAAATGGCTGCGGAGTTTTTCGAAACGATCTCTGTCAAAATCCGGATACAGATTCCGGTACATGCGTTCCATGCGGTTCAGATTTGCCCCTGCCAGAAAATAGAGTTCATCCGGCACATAGGCAATGCGGCGTTTCACAGCAGGATTATCCCAGACCGGTTCGCCGTCGATGCGGATTTCGCCGCCGTCCGGCTGATACACACCGGTGAGTGTCCGCAAGAACGTGGATTTTCCGGCACCATTAGAGCCGACCATACCATAAATACAGCCGGAGCCAATGGTACAGGTGACATTTTCCAGTGCGGTGAAATCCTGAAACCGTTTTGTGAGATTCTTGATCTCGATCATGCCTGACTGCCCCCTTTCTGCAATTCTTTCGCCTCAGTAAACGCCTGCTCCACACAGGCAGTGATCTCCTCTTTCGTCACACCAGCCATCGCCAGTGCCGTCAGCATCTCCGTCAGGTCTTTCATCTTCTCTCTCCCTTTCTCCAGCAGCTTCTGCTGGGCATCTGCACAGACATAGTAGCCTTTTCCGGGAACAGACTGGATCAGCCCTCGGGCATCCAGTTCAGTATAGGCTTTCAGAATCGTTCGCGGATTGATCGAATTGGTCATCGAAACGTTCCGCACCGATGGGATCTGTGCCTCAGGCTGTAACACGTCCGTCAGAATAAACTGTTCCACCTGATGAATGATTTGTTCATAGACTGGTTCCCGCGACATCGCGTCGATCTGGAACATGGCAAAACCTCCGTTCTCCTGTGATTCTTCATATTCCCAAGTTTGTGTTGTATGCGTTTTAGGTGTTGTATCTCTCGTGCAACACGTTAAGTATACCATATCCGTTCTCTCTTGTCAAGAGGTTTTGCAAAAAAAATTTGACGACGCATCTGTCGCACAATCTTTGTGCGGTATTGCCTTGACAGGCACGATATTTGCCATTGATGTATAAATCTTCCGATTTTGCAGACAATAGCTTTGCGGCAGCACCGCAGCAGCATGCAAGATTGTCGGGGCAGTGCTGTCCCGAGCAAGGAGGATTTTTGAGATATGAAAGCAACTGGAATTGTCCGGCGAATCGACGATCTGGGGCGTGTTGTGATCCCGAAGGAGATTCGCCGCACCATGCGGATCCGGGAGGGCGACCCGCTGGAGATCTACACCAGCAGTGACGGCGAAGTCATCTTCAAGAAGTACTCTCCCATCGGAGAAATGGGAGAGAGTGCGGCACAGGTGGCAGAGATCATGCACCGGCTGGCAGGGTGTCCCGTGGCAGTGTTCGACCGCGACCATGTCGTTTCGGTATCCGGAGCCGCCAAAAAGGAGTGGAACGCCCGACGGGTTTCACCGGAACTGGAAGAACTTATGGAGCAGCGGCGGCAGTACTTTTCCGATGCCGGCGAGCCGGAATTTCTACCCGCAGAGGGCATGGAAAAGGCGGCTGTGGCATGCATGCCCATTCTCTCCGCCGGTGACGTGACCGGAGCCGTGGCATTTCTGGAAAACGGCGAGCACACCGCACTGAACGAAACCCAGAAGAGTTTGATTCAGGCGGCTTCGCAGTTTCTGGGGAAACAACTGGAAGACTAAAGGAAACAGGTCATCGGCATATTCCGGTGACCTGTTTTTTCAGACGGCTTGCCGCACGAGAAAATTCCTGCTGGTGAAAATTTGCGAGAATCGGATTTCCCCTTGACATTTCCCACAGGCAATGCTATAATCAAACCAATCATTTGCATGAGGCAACACCGCACAAAGCCCGCCTGACGGCTTTGCACGCAATCTGTGTGCAGATTTTCCGTCAGATTGCCCAGAAACCCCTTGCCATACGGCAGTATGCCTGCGGAATTTCTGGGCAATCTGCCGAAAAATCTGACAACGCATCTTACGCACAAGCTTTGTGCGGTGTTGCCATGATAATGCCGCAGATAAAGGAGAATTTACTATGCCAAATCAACCGGAACGTTTCCGTGACACCAGCCTGCCTATTATTGAACGGGTGAAAGACCTGCTTTCCCGTCTGACCATAGAAGAAAAGATCCACCTGCTCTCTACCCATCAGCTGCCTGTGGAACGGCTGGGCATCGGAGAATGGTATGTGGGTCAGGAAGTGGCACGGGGCTATGTTTCCCGCGAAAAGACAGAACCGTCTACCGTATTTCCGCAGCCGATCGGGCTGGCCTCTACCTTTGACCCGAACCTCATGGAACAGCTGGGAGAAATTGCCGGCGAAGAAGCCCGCTATTATCACCGGAAAGACCCCAAGGGGCACCTGATGCTCTGGGGACCTACAGTCGATCCGGAACGTGATCCCCGCTGGGGACGCACAGAGGAGGGCTACGGCGAAGACCCGTTTCTGATCGGAGAAATGACCACCGCTTATACGCAGGGCATGGCCGGTGACCACCCGACATACCGCCGTGTGATCCCCACACTGAAACACTTTTGTGCCAACAACAACGAAAAAGAACGGAACAGCTGTTCTTCCAACGTCACCCCGCGAACACTGCGGGAATACTATTACCGTGCCTTTGAAGCTTCTATCGTCCGCGGCGGCACAGGCTCTATGATGACGGCTTATAATGAGCTAAGCGGTGTTCCCGCTTGCATGAATCCCGACCTGAAAACGCTGGTGAAAAAGCAGTGGGGGCTGGAATTCATTGTGACAGACGGAGCAGATTTTTCCCAGAATGTGCTGGCACACCATTCTCACGCCACCCATGCAGAGGCTCTTGCCGCCTGCCTGAAAAACGGCAATGATGTGATGACCGATGAAGCAGACATGGTGGCGGCGGCAGCCAGAGATGCACTGGACAGAGGGCTGCTGACAGAAGCCGATATTGACCGTGCTGTGGGGAATTCTCTCTCCGGACGGTTCCGGCTGGGAGAATTTGACGGGGACAGCTGTCCCTATAACACCGAGCCGGCGGAAACGGACACGCTGCTGCACCGTGCAGTGAACCGCTGTGCTGCCATGGAACAGATGTGCCTGCTCCATAACCGCGGGATCCTGCCGCTGCAGTTGCAGCCTGATGCCAGGGTCGCTGTGATCGGGCCGCTGGGAAACGAGAACTATCGGGACTGGTACACCGGCGTTTCTTCCTATGCCGTACCGATTTTGGAGGGACTGCGGCAGCAGCTGGGGGCAGAAAATGTGCTGTTTGATGACGGCTATTCTGTGGTTGCCCTTCAGTCTGTGGAAACCGGAAAGTACTGCACCGTTTCTGCGGACGGTACGCTCCATGCGGCGGCAGAACAGATCGGCGAACGGGAAACCTTTTTGCTTCACGACTGGGATTTTGGCAGCATGAATCTCCGTGCTTGCTGCAACGGCAAGTACGTCACCGAAAACGGCACCTATCAGGCAGTCAGCGATACGCCCTATGAGTGGTTCATTCGGGAATGGCTCAAACCGGAGCCGTATGGAGATGCCATGCGGTTTGGCAGCTGGCATGATCGTCCTATGGACATCGCACTGCAGCCGGACGGCACGCTCCGTGCAGTTTCTCACGGAAAGCCCACACCAGACCGGCTGTTCCGGCTGGTGCCGGTGGAGGACGGCGTCACCCGTGCGGCGGCTCTGGCGAAACAGGCGGACGTGGTCATTCTCTGTCTGGGCAACCACCCCATGCAGGTAGCACGGGAGTGCTATGACCGTCCCGATCTGGAACTGCCGGCACATCAGAAAAACTTGCTGCGTGCTGTACAGGCTGCCAATCCCAGCACCGTTCTGACTGTGGTTTCCAGCTATCCCTATGCTCTGGGGGAAGCGAAGGAACTGCTGCCGGCGATTCTCTATACCACCCATGCCGGACCGGAACTGGGCAACGCCGTAGCGGATACACTGCTGGGGAAAAACAATCCGGCGGCACGCTGTCCGATCACATGGTATCGTTCCGCACAAGATCTGCCGGACATCATGGAATATGACATCATTTCGGCAGAGCGTACCTATTTATATGACACGGTTGAACCGCTGTTCCCCTTTGGGCATGGTTTGTCCTATTCCAGTTTCGTCTACCGTGATTTTACTGCGGAGGAGAAGCCGGAAGGCATGCTGTTCCGGCTGACTGTAGAAAATACCTCTCAGCGGGACGGGGATGAAGTGGTACAGCTTTACTATCGGGCACTGCACCCGCGTGTCAAGCGTCCGCTCCGGCAGCTGTGCGGCTTCCAGCGAGTACCAGTGCCGGCTAATACGGCGGTACCGGTGACAATTTTTGTTCCGTGGTACGCTTTGGAATACTATGACGTGACACAGGAAAAAATGCTGGTGGAACAGGGCAAGTATCGCTTTTCTGCGGGGGCATCTTCCGCAGACATTCGGCAAGAATTGGAATGCACAGTTTCCGGTGAAGTGATCCCACCGCGAAACCTCTCCCATTCTATCTGCATCAAAAACTATGACAGCAAGCACGGCATAGAAACCACTCTGCGATTCTCGTACCGGAAGAACGACTGGTACGGCTGCACCAATGACTGGGGCGGCGGGTTTACCTTTGCCGATGCAGATTTTGCCGGCTATACCAAGGCAGAACTGTGGGCAGCAGCACCTTGTTCGCAGGCAGGTGTTGCCATCTATGCAGGAGAGCAGCAGTTGGGCAGTGTGGAGATCCTGCCTTCTCGCAGCATGGACGATTTCCAGCTGTACACGATCCCGCTGAAGCCCTATACCGGACAGGCAGACCTGCGGCTGGAAATCACCGGCATGGCAAGTGTGTACCGGATTCAGCTGGGTTGACTTTCATGGAAAGCGACACCTAGGGAATTCTCTCTCAAAAGCAAAAAAGACAGACCACGGTCTGTCTTTTTTCTTTCTTCAAAGCATGGATATTCCATTGCGTGCAATCTTTTCCGCCTGTTTTTTCAGACGAAGTTCCCGAAAAAAATCCCGCAGGATCTGGGCACATTCCGCCTGCAATAAACCGGCATGTACCTCCGGTGTCCAGTTGTAGGGCAGAGTGAACAGCTGTTCCACCGAATCCACTGCCCCGCCCTTGGGGTCTGCTGTGCCATAGATCACCTGTTCCAGACGGGCATGTAAAATCGCTCCCGCACACATGGGGCAAGGTTCCAGCGTCACGTACAGAGCACTGTCCAGCAGCCGCCAGCCGCCCAGTGTCCGGCTCGCCGCATCGATTGCCATGATTTCTGCATGAGCAAGAGGCGAACGGTCTGCTTCCCGCCGGTTATATCCCTCGCCGATGATCCGTCCGGTGGATTTCTGTACCACCACTGCCCCCACAGGAACTTCGCCCATTGCCGCAGCCTGTGCCGCCAGTTCCAGAGCACGCATCATGTACCGTGCCTTGGGGACAAATCCGGTTTCCGTCAAAAAATCACCTCGATCACCATCAGAATCACGCAGAGGATCAGCACAATGCTCAGCGGACCCACATGCATCACCGTATAGATCCGTTCCCGCAGAGTCAGGTAATGCTTCTGTGTCAGCAGGGCGGGATTTTTACGGGTGGGACGAATGGACAGCAGACAGAGCAGAATTCCCGCTATCAACACGAGAAACAGGAACAGCGGCCGATACGCCTGCCAAAACGACGACTGCCAGATCTCCATTGCAAACAACCCGAACAGCATCACATGGTACAGCAGCCGGCAGAATATAGCCGGTACCACAGAACCACTCCGCAGAACGGCGACACCGGAAACCAGCGAAAAAGTCAGTTCCATCAATATCGTGGTGCAGCTATGGGACAGACAAACTGCGACAACTGCCGTCAGGATCACCGCATCCCAGTCCCCGAACTGCCGCAGCACATGGAGCATATCCCCATGCAGAAGCAATTCTTTACAAATGCTGATCGCCAGCACTTCAAAAACCAGATAAACGATCTGGTAAGAACGCCGCATATACGAAACGGTGTAATACGCTTCTCCAAGCGTACTGCTGCTCAGAAAATTCACCGGCGAAAACAGCAACCACGCATTAGCAATCGCAAAAACGATCAGTGTCACCGCAATAGCAGCCGGAAACTCCCGCGGTGAATCCAACTTCCAGTGATACGCCACACGCCGCGGCATGCGGAAGCAGCACCGGAGGATCAGCACAGGCACCAGAAATTTCAGCACCGTCTTGCACATCAGAATGACCAGAACCGCCGTCTGGTTGCCGTAAACAGTGCCGTCGCTGTAGCAATAGCCTACGTCCATTCCGGCTACCTGAGCGATACCCATCAGGATCGCTGTCAGCAGGTTTTCGATCAGCAGATAGGCAAATATCGCCATGCCGATCACCATGGTGATCTGTATGAGCGACCGTCGTTCTTCCGCAGCCGGGTCTGGTTCATGAAACCCTTTTCCCTCGATGTAAACCGCTTCTTTTTTCTGTTTCTTGCAGCGAAAGGCATATGGGTTATCTTCTTTGTTCCGCCACGCACGGAATGCATGATTATATGCTTCCGAAACATTGCTGTAGTTGGAATCTGCAATCACGTCCACCGTATCCGAAACGGCAGCAGAAGGCTTCTCCAAATTTTGTAATTTCATATGTTATTACGCTCCCCTCAAGCGTCATCTCAAACGGAAACGCCCTTCTCCGCGGCATTCCCTTTCATTCTTCACAATTTTTTGCCGTGTGCCCTGTGCACAACGGAACAACATTTTTGGTTGTATATCAAATTGCTATGATTTTTCCCATTTTTTCTACTCTTATTATACCATGCCACCGAAAATGATGGTTTAGTGAAGTGGAAATAATATCGTTATGTTTTTTGAAACCTTCATATCAGCTTTGTGTATAAGATGAATAAATGACAACAGGACATAAAAAGCAACAGGAATCGTGGGGTTCGTGGGGAATGTTTGAGAGGAGATGCCTTGAAAAAAGCCTCCTCCCTTGCGAATATCTGTCATTTCGCAAGGGAGGAGGCTTATCGATAAGAGGAAATCAGTTTTGGTAAGGCAATTTGTTAACGATATGCACCAAAAATTGCATCATCACAACGGCATCATCGCTGCCAACTTCGCTGTCGCCGTTGCAGTCGGCATTTTTCTTAGCGGCATCGTCCAGCATAACCGCACCAGCACAGGCTTTGTTCAACAGGACTGCATCGGTGATGTCCACTCGTCCGTCGAGGTTGAGGTCGCCGTAGAGGGCGGTGGGTTCGGTTTGGGCGGAAGATGTGGTGGTTTGGTTGGTAGTTGCAGTGGTCTGTTTTGCTGTGGTAGTTTCGGTTTGTTTTGCAGTAGTGGCAGTGGTTTGATCTGCCGTGGTGGTTGTGCTTTGTTTTGTCGTAGTTATGGTAGTTTGCTTTGTTGCGGTAGTTTCAGTCTGCTTTGCAGTGGTTGTGGTTTGTTCTGGTGTGGTAGTCGTTGTTTGTTCGGTGGTAGTCGTGGTAGTTTGTTTTGCAGTAGTGGTAGTTTCTGTAGTTGTGTCTGTGGTTGTCGTGGTAACAATACTGTTCAAGGACACAAAAGGAATCTCTTTTTCTGCCGCATAAGTTTCCGCATATGAACCGGTATAGCCGTAAATGGTCAGATCGCTACAGCTTTTAAAAACGTTATAATCGATTTTTGTCACACTGTCTGGTATGATGATTTCAGTCAGGCTAACGCAATTGTCAAAAGTCATAGGGTCAATGCTCGTCATGCCATTTGGAATCGTGATCTTGGTCAAATGTGTGCAATCGCCAAAAGCAAGCATGCCGATATTGGTTATGCTGTCTGGCAGAATAATTGTCGTCAGATTGGTACAGCCATAGAACGCATTGCCATAAATACTTGTCACGCTATCCGGCACGACAACACTTGTCAAGGCAGTACAATTGTTGAAAGCACCTATATTGATCGTCACAACATCTTCAGGAATTACAACATCACCGGAACAAGTACTTCCGTCAATCAAAAGATGATTGATAATTACCAATGGATTTTCTTTCTGTCTTGCTGCCAGCCAAGCAGTGCCGTAAAAAGCTTTGTTCTCTATACTAGTCACGCTGTCTGGTATCGTAATTTCAGACAAATTGGTACAGTTTTCAAAGGTATTATGTGCAATTGTAGTCATGCCACTCGGGAGAGTTACAGCAGTCAGACCAGTGCAATTTTCAAAAGCCAACCCTGCTATTGCAGTAACGCTATCCGGTATTGTGATTTTCTTCAGTCCAGTACAATTCAAAAAGGCACTAGTCCCGACACTTGTCATGCCGTCCGGCAGCACAACTTCAGTCAGACCTGCACAGTCCACAAAGGCATACTCATCTATGCTGACCAGGCTGTTTGACATGGTAATCTTTTCTAATTTTGTGCATGCCTTAAACGCATAACGTCCAATGTTTGTTACGCTATCCGGTATAGTGATTTCCGCCAAACTGGTACAGTTAGAAAAAGTATATTCTCCAATACTTGTCATACTGTTGGATAGGGTAACATCAGCCAAATTTGTACAATCTGAAAAAATAATTTCCTCCATGCTTGTCACACTGTTTGGAATCGTGATCTCTGTCAAACTGGTACAACCAGAAAAGGCAGCTTGTCCAATGCTCGTTACGCTGTCCGGTATGGTAATTGCAGACAAACTGGTGCAGCCCGAAAAAGTATATCCTCCAACACTGGTCAAGTGATCGGATAGTGTAACGCTTTCCAAGTTGGTACAATTCAAAAAAACAAAACCGCCAATATCTGTGACACTATTCGGTATAGCGATCTTTGTCAGACTGGTACAGCCGGAAAAAGCACTTTCACCAATGCTTGTTACGCTGTCTGGTATGGTGATTGTAGTCAGATTCTCAAGATTTGAAAATGCATTTCCTTCAAAGCTTGTCACACTATCCGGTATAGTAATCGCAGTCAAATCACTGCACCCATAAAAAGCATTTTTTACAATACTTGTTACGCGTTTTCCGTCAATTCTTGCCGGAATTTCTACTGATTCTACAGTTTCATTACAGCCGGAAATCTTTACTTCATCGGTATCTGTCACGCTATAGTACAAGTCCCCGTAGGTGCCGTCATAAGAATTTATCACATATGCACTTGCGGTGAATACTGTCTCCACGCTCTCCAACATGTTCTGCACCCCAGACACGCCAACACTACCCAGACAGAGCACGCCGGCAGTCACAGCTGCAAGCACTTTTTTCCACAGCTTCATCTTCATTCCTCCGTTTTTCTTTTGTTGCAAATTGTCTGTTTTTATTATAGCATGTCAACTTAAAAAAGTCAAATGCCTTTTCATAAATTTCCAGTTTTGTAGAACATTCTGCTATTGTCCAAGTGATTTTTCCATGTCTTCCGCGAATTTCCCCCTTCGAATTCTTCCAAAATTCCAACAAATATACAAAAAGTCAGCTTTAAATCAAACCTGCATTGTCAAAAACAGAGAAATCATTACAAATATATTGCATCGTTTTCAATGACGTAATATAATAAAAGCAGGAAAATTCTGCCGGAAACTCGCAGAACATGGGCAGCTGTGTTCTGCTTTTTCTTTCCCTGGAATTTGTCGAATCGTGTCGAAAAAAGGAGAATCCACCATGAAAACCGCATTCCAAAAAAAGGCATATAGTATCCTGACGGCACTGGTGCTGCTGCTGACAGCATGCACCGGTGCCGTTTTCAGCAGTAGTCGGGCAGCGGCTCTGGAACTGGAGGGTACCGGCAAGGCGGACAACCCTTACTTGCTCTCAACCGCCGCAGAACTGCTGGAGTTTGCGGAAAAGGCAGCGGCTGATCCCAACATTTGTGCAATGCTGACGGCGGATATTTCGCTGGAAGGAGAAACTTGGACACCGATTGGCTCCTATGCCGGCACTTTTGACGGCAATTATCACTGCATTTCGAATTTGCAGTGCAGCGGCGGCAGCAACTTGGGCATGTTTGCAAAGCTGTCCGGAACGGTACAGAAACTGGGGCTGACCAACGTACATATCCAAGGGAAAAATACTGTCGGCGGAATTGCGGCTCTATGCAGCGGGACGATCACAGATTCGTTTTGTGAGGGTGATATTACTGCCAGCCGCGACTTTGCCGGCGGTCTGGCAGGGCAATTTCAAGCGGGAGCCGTTGTGCAAAACGCCTACCACATCGGCACAGTTACCGCAAAGGGCACAGTCGGCGGTCTTGCCGGACGAAGCGATGCACCGTTGCAAAACTGCTACCATATCGGAACAGTTGCAAAAACAGACGCTGCTTCCGAAGATTCTGCCGGCATGCTGGTGGGCAGACTGGGAGATATGTCAGAAACGCAATTGCAGAATTGTTTCTACACAGTCACAGCAGGCGGTTACACTGCTGTGGGAAGCAACTACAAAGAACCAGAGGGCATGCAACAGGCAGAGGAGAATTTCCAGAACGGCATTGTTGCCGAACTGATGAATACCGGCGGCGATATGTGGTGTGTCCGCGAGGGGAAAACTGTACTGAAAGAATTCACGAACAATACTTCAGCAGCTACCACCACAACGGAGAGAACTACAACTTCTGATACAACGAGCACGACTGCTTCGACAACGACAACTTCCGCTACTACAAGTACAACTGCTTCAACAACGACAACTTCCGCTACTACAAGCACGACTGCTTCAACAACCGCGACTTCCGCTACTACAAGTACAACTGCTTCAACAACGACAATTTCCACCACCACAAGCACAACAACTTTAAAAACCACTACTTCCACCACCACAAGCACAACCACTTCGGCAACCACAACTTCCGCTACTACAAGCACAACCGCTTCGACAACGACAACTTCCACCACAACAAGCACAACTGCTTCGGCAACGACAACTTCCACTACCACAAGCACGACCACTTTAAAAACCACGACTTCCACTGCCACAAGCACGACCACTTCAACAACCGCAACTTCCACTACTACAAGTACAGCTGCTTCGACAACCACGACTTCCACAACTACAAGCACGACCGCTTCGAAAACCACGACTTCCACTACTACAAGTACAACCACTTCGACAACCGCGACTTCCACAACTACAAGCACGACCACTTCAACAACCGCAACTTCTACTACTACAAGCACGACCACTTCGAAAACGACAACTTCCGCCACCACAAATACAACCACTTCGACAACCACAACTTCTACTACTACAAGCACAACTGCTTCGGCAACGACAATTTCCGCTACAGCAAGTACAACCACTTCAACAACCGCAACTTCTACTACTACAAGCACGACCGCTTCAACAACCACGACTTCCGCTACTACAAGCACGACCGCTTCAACAACCACGACTTCCACCACCACAAGCACAACGACTTCAACAACGACTACTTCCACCACAAGCACGATCACTTCAACAACCGCAACTTCTACTACTACAAGCACGACTGCTTCGACAACCACAACTTCCACAACTACGAATACAACAGCTTCGACAACCACAACTTCCACTACTACAAGTACAACCACTTCAACAACCACGACTTCCACTGCCACAAGCACGACCGCTTCGAAAACTACGACTTCCACTGCCACAAGCACGACCACTTCGGCAACGACAACTTCCACTACCACAAGCACGACTGCTTCGAAAACCACGACTTCCACCGCAACAAGCACGACTACTTCGATAACGACTACTTCCACCACCACAAATACAACCACTTTGACAACTGTAACTTCTGCCACTACAAGTACAGCTGCTTCGACAACCACGACTTCCACCACCACAAGCACAACTGCTTCAACAACCACAACTTCCACTGCCACAAGCACGACCGCTTCGAAAACCACAACTTCTACTACTACAAGCACGACTGCTTCAACAACTACAACTTCTACTACAACAAGCACGACCACTTCAACAACGACAACTTCCGCTACTACAAGCACGACCACTTCGACAACCACGACTTCCACTGCCACAAGCACGACCGCTTCAACAACGACAATTTCCACTACCACAAGAACAACGGCTTCAACAACCACGACTTCCGCTACTACAAGTACAGCTGCTTCGACAACCACAACTTCCACCACCACAAGCACGACCACTTCAACAACAACTTCCACCACAACCACCATACCCCCTGACGAAAATTTCCCGCAGATCACAGGCGATGCAGACCGCAATGGTCGGGTGGACTCCACAGATGTTTACATGGTAATGCTGTATTGTGCATATCACGGTGCCGGCTATCACGATTACACCTTCACGGAATATCCGGAGATCGAAGCCGCTCTGCTGACCAAGCTGGACGTCAACGGCGACGGTTCCATTGACACTACCGATGTCTATTTTATACTCCGCTACGTTGCCTATCAGGGAGCCGGCATTCCGACAGACTGGGACGAACTGTACGAAAAGCATATTTTGCAATATTGCCCAGAATATTCTTTAGATGTTTTTAAATTGTACCCACAATTTTTTTACATTACCACACAGAAAAAGTGTATAATAAAATAAGTTGTAAACAAAAAACGAAAAACAAGAAAGGACAAGCAAACACACATGAAAAAACTAATTACACTTCTGCACGGTTTCTGTATGGCACTGGCAGACAGTGTCCCCGGCGTTTCCGGTGGCACGATCGCATTCCTCATGGGCTTCTATGACAACTTTATCGGTTCCCTGAACGCCCTGATCTCCGGCAGCAAGCAAGAACGCATCCAGGCTGTCAAATACCTCATCAAGCTGGGCATCGGCTGGGTGATCGGCTTCTGCTCCTCGGTGCTGGTGCTGGCAAATGTCTTTGAATCCCATATCTATCGGGTATCCTCCCTGTTCATCGGCTTCATCATCTTCGCGATTCCGGTCGTGATCTACGAGGAAAAAAAGGTACTGAAAGACCGCTGGAAAATGAGCTTCTTCGTCCTCATCGGCATGGCATTCGTGGTGGCGATCACCTATGCCAACACTTTTGTAGGCGGCGGAAAAGATCTGAGTAATCCCGGCATCGGCATGTACATCTACGCATTCTTCGTGGGAGCCGTTGCGATCTGTGCCATGGTTCTGCCGGGCATTTCCGGTTCTACGCTGCTGCTGATCTTCGGGCTGTACATTCCGATCATTAACGGCATTCATGACCTGCTCCACCTGAATTTCCACATGCTGCCCATTCTGATCGTCTTTGGGCTGGGTGTCATTACCGGCATCATCAGCATTATCAAGCTGATCCAGAACGCCCTGACCAAACACCGTGGGGCTACGGTATATCTGATCATCGGCATGATGCTGGGTTCCCTGTACTCCGTCTTTATGGGACCTACCACGCTGGAAAATCCGCAGCCGGCAATGGGACTGCACACGTTCAGCATTGTGTTCTTCCTCATCGGCGGCGTAGTGATTCTGGGCATGCAGGGCTTGAAAATGCTCTCGGATAAGGACAGCACCCCTGCCAATGAGCCAAAAGCAGAAGTGCAGGCAAAGTAAAGGCAATACCGCACAAAGATTGTGCGACAGATGCGTTGTCAAATTTTTCGTCAGAT
>ERZ773195.203-NODE-203-length-58645-cov-29.066189_pt1 | contig 58645 bp, 99 predicted proteins | sample MGYA00580530_ERZ773195 | MGnify/ENA primary metagenome ERZ773195 (study PRJEB29015, sample SAMEA2737751) | human gut metagenome | biome: human gut; feature: human-associated habitat; material: faeces | place: China | collected 2012 ...
TCAGTTTTGCGTTATGCTATCCCACCGCCGTATGCGATGGGCGAAGCCAAACAAAAGCGGTTTTTGTCAAGTCCGCAAAACTGAGAAGCGTTTCGCTTAGAGGGATGCTTTACCGGGGCAGCGTCAGGTTCAGGACGCTTGCCAGCTGGTTCAGGTCGATGCCGCGCTCTTTGGCGAGGTTCTGCGCCATTGTCCTGAGCTGTGCTTCGTTCTTGCCCTGAATCAGGTTCAAGCCCTGCATGATAGGCGCGTTTTGCCCGCTCAACTGCTGGATAAGCCCCATCGGGTTCTGCCCGGCACGAGCCAGATTTGCAAGCTGCATGATGGGGCTGTGCGTAATCACATCAAACGGAGAGGACATTGCTTATTCTCCTTTCTTTGCAGCGGCAGCGGGCTTTGAAAAGCTCTTCTGCCACTTTTCCAGTTCATCCAGTCTGTGGACGAGGGCGTTATACTCTTCAATAGGCACATACTGCTGTGTCGGTGCAGCGGTCTGCTGTGCCTGTTGCGCCTGTATCTGCCGCCACGCTTCCGGGCTGTAGAACTCCTGCACATAGGATTCGCAGGTGTCCGGGTTGAGCCGCTTGCAGTAGATCACGCCGCTGCGCAAGTCCGGGCAGTAGGTTGGTCTGCCGTACAGGTCAGACGGTATCGCCAAAAACTCTTCCCTGCTGGAAACAGGTCTGCCCAGCAGAAAACCGCCGTCCTGCACCGACTGCTGAACAGGCTGCTGCCCATTCATCGGCTGCGGACGCTGCTGCTGTACCTGTGGCATCTGCGTGTTTGGCAGGGGAGTGGAAAGCCCTACCGTGCCCATACCGCCGTAAGGATTGACAGGCTGCTGCGGAACGTAAGGTGCTCCGGGTGTCGGATAATAGCTCATGGTTCATCCCTCCTATTGCACCCAGTGTACCGTACCGGAAGAAAACGAGAGACAACGAAGGTACAACGAAGGACAAAAATCTTGATTAAATCTTGATTAGAGATTGATTATTTTAAGCAAAAAGCTCCTACGCTGCAAAAAAAGCAGCACGGAAGAAAAATACGCTCACTGAGCGCAAAATTTTACAAACAGGCTTGACTTTTGTGCTCAATGAGCGTATAATAAAGACAGTGAAAGACACAAACACACAACAACATGGAGGTACAAAATTATGAGAAACGCTATTGAAATCGCCGCTGACATCCGCAAGTCCGATGTCTGGGATTACGAGCTGTGCACCGAGCTGTGCAAGGCAGCTGACATGGAAGAAGAGTGGGAAGTTGCATCCGCTGGCGATTACGACTGGAACGACCCGAATCGCGGCCCCTCGTTTGAAGAAGTCGTTGAAGCCGCCGCCGAAAAACTGGGCGTTGAGATCTACTAAATAAAAAAGCCCCGTCAAGTGCAGCGAACACCTGACGGGGCTTTTGTGAAAGACGTACCATGGAGGTACACGAACATATTATCATGCGAAAGAAAGGAAGTCAACCATGTATAGCAAAGCAGAACTTTTTGACATGGCTGCCAAGCAGCCGAAAGAAGTTTTTCTCGGTAACGTCACCCTCAGCATCCCGGACGATTCCGATGGCTGCGCCGATCTGGACGCCGAGACCGCCCGCCTGTCCCATCTCTGGGACGTCTCCCGCATGAGCGTGCGGGAGATGGTGGTGGCATCCGGCATCAGCCAGACCGCCTTTGCAAAGGGTGCAGGCATCCCGCGCCGCACGGTGCAGGGGTGGTGTTTGGGCGAGCGCGACTGCCCGGAATACGTCCGCTTCCTGCTGGCCGAACACTATGGGCTGATCTGAGGAGAATGTTATGGCAGATTTGACTGGAAAGCATTTTGGAAAGTGGACGGTGCTTGCGCCGTCTGAAAAGCCGCACTACTACACATGCCAGTGTGAGTGCGGAGTGGTAAAAGACGTGTATGACAGCTCCCTGCGTCTTGGCAAAAGCCGCAGCTGTCTGTCTTGCGCGAATCGAGGGCAAAAGCCAGCCATGACGGAGACGGCTTTACGAAAGGCGAAGAAAAAAGAAGGACAGATTATTAACGGATGGAAAGTATTGGAAGTTTTGCCCGAAAAGAGGTCAGGTTGTTTTCTGTGCCGTGCTATTTGCCCGAAATGTGGGAAGGAAACCACCGTAAAGATCACAAGGATTTCTCGAATCCAGCATTGCGCAGATTGCAACAGGGACATTGGAGAGAAAACCGGGGCAATTCACAGCACAGCTTACGCGGGCGGCTCTTCCCTTATGTCGATTCGCACAAGGGTTGGAGGCCATATCAATAAAAATTCCACTTCTGGCGCAAATGGCGTGTGCAAAGACCACCATGGCCGATGGCGTGCATATATCAATTTCCAACGCAAGCAATATCATCTCGGCAGCTATGACACGATCGAAGAAGCCACTGCGGCCCGCAAAGAGGCCGAAGAACTGATCTATGCCCCATACCTCAAAGAGCACGAAGGCTGGGAAGAAGAGCTTTCCAGCAGCCTTGAGGAATTGAAGAAAAAGTAAAAAATCCCCCGATGCTCCAAACGGAACACCGGGGGCTTTCTGCGTCTCCCACATGGTACGCACTGTAAGTAGGCGGGTTGGAGACTGTTCAGCGCCGAATCTGGCGACTGCTTTTTTAATTCTCCGTTGAGCACGGAGTTGGCTCTTGGACGACCCGACCTAATGCGCATCGTTGAGAGGCCGGTCGGGTTTCCTTGGGGATATTATACCACAAATCGTGCAAAAAGAAAACAGCGTAACCATGATGGCTGGAACCCATCAAGATTACGCTGTAGACCGAGCCATATAGAACTAAACCTCAAATAAGATATAATTCTAAAGGCACTTAACACGTGTTATTAGTGTATCACACATCAAGCATTTTGTCAATGCCTTTCAGCCGGTAGCTTATCGCCGTCCGGCTGTAGTGTGTCTGTGCTGCAATGTCCGGCAGCGGGAGCCGCTCAACGTACCGCAGTAAGGCTATTTTACGGTCTACCCTCCCAAGCGGTGCGCTTTTGATGGCGGCGGTCATCTGCTGTCGGTCAAGCCCTTGCAGCGCAGGAGGTAGCACTATACGAGCCGCCGCCACAGGCAGCACCGAGCCAGAAGGGCTGCGGTAGCTGTCCGGCGTTGCGCACCATATTGCCAATGACGGCAAACCGGTGACAAAACGTCACCATTTGGTTGACATTGACGAGATAGTATGTTTTCGTGAGGCCACGAAGACATGCACAGACCATTTTCGTGACGTGCCGAAATTGCTCTTGTGCGGCGTACATTTTGTTGGTGTCAACAAAATGCTCGTATGTAGTGCCCATGATATCCTCCTTACTGTGTAATTTCCTCGGCGTCCGTTTTGTCCTCCGCATCCAGCGCATCATAGTACGCCTGTGCCAGCTGCTCCACCTCTGCGATGTCATCCTCGGTCAAAAGTCCGTTGTCCAGATGGGTGTACGCCTTATCCAGCCAGAACGCAACGTCGCGTCCTGCTGCAATTTCCCGCTTGATGGAGCGCAGCGTCAAGTCGTGTCTGGTTTTACTCTTAATTGCCATATGTACCTCCTTATGTGTTGGTCATTGATGCCACAGCATCCTCAAGGTCAGTGATGCGCTTGATGGGGTCTGCTCTGCCGGTCACGGTCACGCTGTCTGCGTCGGTCATCAGGGTGTTCACGCCGGGGAGGGCGGGGATGGGCGGTGCGCCGGTTGCGGTGAAAGGCGTTTGGACATTACTCTCAAAAGCAATTTTAACATCGTTGGCTATCATCCAATTTCTTACGTCATGTTCAGTGGCGGCAACGCTTCTGGGAAGCCGAAAAGCAATAAAGCCACTACCTGTTCCTATTGTGTATGGCACTGCTGCACCAATGATGTTAGAAGTGACATGAAAAATGCTTGACAAAACCTTTGCTCTGTTTGAAGCGAGTTGTGGTTCATACGTATACCATGGAACGGCATCTTCTGATTGTGCCCATCCTGCTCCAGGTAAACCCTCGTAATAACCTCTGCTAACTTTAAGAAACTTCCACGTCTCCTGCCCCTCTCCCGTCACTGCATCTACCGTGCCGCCGTAGATGGTGCGGGGCAGGGTCAGGGCCAGCGTGTCGCCGTGATAGGGGGTGTATTCGGTGGGCGGGGTGGCGCCGGGGACAACATCGATTTGGAATTTGAAGTTGTTGAATGCTGTGCCATCTCGCCAGCATTGCAGCATAAAAACAAGCTCTGTTTCTACCAGCGCAACGTCTCTTGCAATATATGCATCAAAGTTTGTGCTGTTTGTATCACCACGGAAGAAATGATTATAATCCGGCGTGAACAGCGAATAGGCAAAAGTAATGCCGTCACCGCTTCCAAGAGAGACACTGCCGCCCACCTTCTTGACGTACATGGTGTAGGTTTTTCCCGCAACCCAATGCATCCGACACATTCCAATCTCAATATTGCCTTTTCCAACAACTGTTCCGTTTAACGTAATATTTTTTTCTGCGTCTACTGCTATTTTAATACCTGAAGAGGAATCATTTGTACTTAAAAACTCAATAACATTCCCCCCGCACCTTGTCGCCGTCACGCTGTCTCTGCCCTTAATCGGGCAGACATTGTCAGGTGATGGGTCACCGCTCCCTTCCTGCGTTGGCTCCCAGCTCGCCTTAACGCCCAGTTTACTCCCCGCCACAGGGTAGAACACAACAGGATTCCCGGTCTCTTCCAGCGGCGGGCAGAGCATGTCCACGATGTGCTTGCTGCTCCATGCGTCGGTGCCGACTGTGGTGTCATCTATGACTGCTTTGGTCGCCAGCGCGTCGCCGGTCACTTTGGCGTCAGCCGCCTTGCCGCTCTGGCTTAGGGTGACATCCACAGTGGCGTCTTTGCCGGGTGCTCCGTCCTTGCCGTCCGCGCCAGCAGGGCCCGCCTCGCCGGTGTCACCCTTCTCGCCCTTCGGCCCTTGTGGCCCGGTTTCTCCGGGGTCACCTTTGGGGCCTTGAGGGCCGGGCAAACCTTGTGCGCCCTGTGGCCCTTCGGGGCCGACCGGGCCGGTAGCTCCCGGCTCGCCCTTAAAGTCTCCGGACGCAATGCCGTCCTTGAGCTCCTGCAAGCTCTCGGCGGCTTTTTTCTGTGCGTCACCGGCAGCTTTCTCGCTGGCAGCGGCCTTTTGTGCGGCTGCTCCTGCCTGCTGCGCTGCCGTCTGGGCATCGGTCTTGGCCTGCTCTGCGGTGGTGGCATCGGTGTGCACGGCATCCACCAACTGCTGCCATGCAGGTGTGCCCGGCTCCGGCATTGTGCCGTCCTCTGTGCCGGAGTTGGCACTGACGCGATACCGCAGGTCTGCGCTGGTCACGGTCTTTGTGCCGTCGCTTCCCTCGAAGGTAATACAGCCGTTGCCGGGCTGGGCGGTCACGCTGGCAGGCACGGCCACAGAGCCGTCCTTCACCAGGGAGGAGGCCGGGTCATTGCCGCCTGGGACGTGCCAAAAAGCTCGGATGATCAGCCCTTCCCACTCGCCGGACACATTGACATGCAGCCGGTACACGCCCCGGTTCTTGGTGTAACCAAAGCGCACCAGCTGCTCATAGCCCGGCACTTTGACGACGCCATTGGATGCGAGAGATACGCTTTGCTCAATCATGCTTTACTCCTTGTTGATGGTAGGCTTCTTTTCTGCCAGTGCCTTCTTCATCAGGCTTACGGCCTTTTCAATCACTGCGTCAAGCACTTCATCCGTGATGATAGGCTTCAGCCATGCAGGGCAGGCCGCACGCAGCGCGTCAAAGACCTGCGCCTTTTTCTTGGCACCCTGACCGCTGCCCATGATGCTGTCCTCGGCCTTGCATACGAGGTCATAGGCCAGATCTTTGACAAGCTGCTTATAGCCCATGCGGATAGCGCCGACAGCCAAAGCCACAAAGCCGACGATAATAAGAACGATTGCGACGGGGGCGGGGATAAAGTTAAGCATTGCTTCCATGATTTGTTACTCCTTTCAGTAGGTAGTTGTTGATATCGGATTTGCTTTTTTGCATACCTTCGCGGTTATTTCCGGATAGTTGCGCATCCAGAAGATTCTGCACGCCAACAAGGACAAGACGCATTTCTTCATCGATGCCGTCAAAGCGCGTCAAATCGCGTCTAAGGGCCGCGGCGTGCTGCGTGGAAACAGTTTCTATCGCAGCCAGTCGCTTTTCAATGGTGTCAATGCGCTTGTTCTGCGCATCGTCGGGGGCCTGTGCATTTTTGACGTACTTGTGGATGATGTCCAGCACCTTGTCGATGGTGATGACCGCAGCGCACAGGCTGCCCAAGATGCCCAGCACCCACAGGAGAGCTTCTTTTTCGGTCATTTGTCCTCCCGGAGACGGGTCAGGCCCTTCTTGCAGATGATGCTGGTATAGTCCTTGCAGGCAATGGACAGGTCAACATTGCCTGCAACGCCCGGCACGCTGCCGGAGCTGGTATGCTGCCACATCCCATAGGAGTATACCGTGGCGGGCTTCTGGCTACGGTAGGCCGCCAGCCACACATCATAGGGCTTGAGCGCCGCGCCGGTCATGTAAAGGTGCTTGTCTGCATAGCTCAGGTAGGTGTACAAGATAGAGTAAAATCCCCAGTCCTGCACCGTTTTCAGCTCGTAAGCAGTCAGGTCGGTCAGCACCTCTTTGCTAAGCTTCGCGGGCAGCGCGTCCTCGACGTCCACAGCCACCGGCAGGCGCAGCGTCTTGCCGATCAGGGCGCTTTTCAGCAGGGCCAGCTCCTTGTCAGCTTCTGCCCGGCTGACGGACTTGAAATAGCCATACACTCCTACCGGGATGCCAAGCCGAGTGCACTCTGCATAGTTGCGCTCAAAGGTCGGGTCAAGATACGGCTTGCTGGGTACGCCTGTCTTGCTGTTTCCCATTGCCCGCAGCATCACACCGTCAATTTTTCCGCTGGCCTTGACCTTGTCCCAGTTGATGTTGCCCTGCCAGCGGGAAACGTCCATGATTGTTTTACTCATTTAAGCCTCCTTGTTCTTATTGCCGGTCTTGTCCTCCAGCAGCTCGATCAGCTCCTTATACTCGGCCTCGGTGATGCGGCCAATGGCGTAGAAAACGTCCAGCTTGTCCGCAAGACCAGCGGTCTGTCCGCGCTCGATCAGGCGTTTACAGGTACGATACAACATAGTTTTTACCTCCTTATGTGGTTCTTGTATCAGCGGTGGTGTCATCGGTCAGTCCCAGCTCCAGCAGGGTCAGGCGGTACTCCTGATCTACCGCCATAGCGTCCGTGTCCGCCTGCGCGGACTGCGTCTCGGTCAGCAGCTCGGCCAGCGTAGGGTAGTGGTAGCCGGAGAATACAACCGATACAGTATTCAGCGTATTGGTAAGGGTACATTCAAGCCTTTTTTTGTCGGCCGAAAATAATACTGTGACCGTGAGACTTCCCGCGCTAGAAATGTGAGCTTCATATGTCATACCAGGGGTAAGATTAAAATCAGCTTCGTTTACGCGGAGGTTAACGTAATCTACACCGTCCTGAACGTTAATTGTCTCAGTTTTTCTCCTCCCAATCGTTGTTTTTCCGCTCCACACCAGCCGCGCCTCCGACTTTACCGCCACACTGGCCGCGATGGTGTCATACAGCGTCTTGCCGCTCAGGGTGCCGTCCGGGGCAATGTCCAGATAGTCGCCCACCTTCACGCCGCCCAGCTGGTCTGCCGTAGCGGGCGGTAGGGTGTACGGCGTGCCGAACTTGGCGTCGGCCTGAGCTTTGGTATAGTAGTCGGAAAGGTCCGCTTTTTGAATACTATCCTTCCACGACTTCGTGTCACTGTCCCACGTCCAAATGGTGTCGGTGGTGCCAACGACCGCCCACCAGCCATTTTCGCCTATTGGAACAGCGGCTTTCAGAGCTTCCGGCGTGGCGTACCACCCCTGTGCACCGATGGTGATGGTGCGGACCTGCTCAAAGTATTCTTTTGTGCCCTGCAAATAAGTAGCAGACTGAGATTCCGAACTCTTTGAATTGGTTTCGCTTGTCTTGGCAGCAGCAGCAGACAAAGCTGCATTTTCGGAGTCTGCTTTTACAATTGCAGAAACGTCTTTTGCGGCATTTTTTGCAGCCTGTTCTGCTTTTGCACGTTCTTCCGCAGCGGAATTTGCCGCCGAAACGGCTTCCTCTTTTGCGTTGATGGCACCTGCAACTGTACTCAGCTCATTTAAAGTGGATGCGTTGATTGGTGTGCCGTCCTTTATGGGTTCGTCGTTTCGGACGAGCGTTACAATTTCAGACGACCCATCCTCACGGACTAACGTCCACCTGCCAGGATATTTTGATATGCGGTCTTCAAAAACCATATTGGTCCTCCCCAGCCATGTATTCGCCAGAAAAAGTAACGTAAGTTTTGGCGATTGATTCTATGTCTGACAAAATGCTTTCAAGTTGGTTCATTGTCTCGAATCCGAGCCTATCCATAGACGTAGGCGTCGGCGCAGTTTTGGCGTCTCCTGAGTTTTTAGAACGAATAGATTCGATATTCGACAGCCACCTAGTGGCATCTGACGTGGTAAGATACCCGTTTATGTCCCAGTCCGTCTTGACATCTACGTCCGCACCGAGAAGTGAAGCAAGCTCGGATATGCCGGTTTCTATTCTCGAAAAATCTCTGTAGTCAAGAGCCCCTTTCATACCGGAAAGCCACTCCGCTTTTTCCTCATCCGTCCAGGTCCCGTTCACGGCTTTACCATAAATGAACTTTAGGCGGTCAACATCGTCTTGGGTTCTGTCTGTAATCCAAATCGCCATAGTCCCTCCTTAAAGCAAAATCTTTTTGTCGTTACCGACTTTAGTCGTAGACGGAAGCGTAAAAGCGGGGCTGAACTTGTTAGAGCTCCAAGCATTGTACTGCTCTGTGGAGAAAAAAATCCTACCTGCACTAGACGTTCCAAGACTGTAAGTCCCAACGAGTTGGCCCACGATATGGTTTCCATCAAAATCTCGTAGCGCAGGAGAACGTGACCATCTGCGGATAATGTGATAGAGGGAGTCATTGTACGATTGGACAAAGACGCTTCGAGTTTGTTTTGGCAATACAGAACCCTCTTTTTTGAAAAATGGGTTACTCCCATTTACATAAACATCTGCGTTTTTGTCTTCTGGGTCAAACATTTCATAAATAGACGGAAGAAAGACGTTACGAGACAGCGTTCTGATTTCCGTAGTGCTACCGCCTACCGTGTAATAGAAAGAGGTAAGCCCCATTGCGGACTTGACGGTGTCGCTAAATCTGTTTGCGTAATCTCCCTTCAACAGCCTGTCGATGGAGCTTCCGTCGTATGTATTGACGTGCGTCTGGTTCCACACTGTTTCAGCAAGAGGTTCTTTCCTGATAAGAAGTGTTCTCCCCGGACCATTTAAGCCAGGCTCATACCCATGTTTTGCGACAACAAACTCTACATCCGCACCACTTTCTTGAATGTAAACAGACGATCCTTCCGGCATATCCGACAAAGACGGAGCCTGACTGATAACGGTACACTTTGCAGATACGGAAGACACGAAGGCTGTGACTACGGCATCTCCACTGGAAACAAAAGAAATGTCGCAAACAGAAACGCCGCCTTTGTTGGAAACGACGGAAATGGAAACAACGTCGGGAGGAGATGCTTCCCATCCGATTGCTGGGGAATCCTCTGAGGAAGGGACAAGCGTTGCGGTTAAACGAACGGTCTCTCCAGGAGCCACAAAAACGGAGTCCTTATCAAGTCTAAGGGCACTCGCACTTTCCACCATATATCCTTCCATCGTACCTTTAAAACATCCGTTAAAGGTATACTTGGCATCCGTAACGAGAACGTTCGATGCATATCCAAACTGATGGTTTGCTCTAACAAAAGACAACGCATCAATATGAGGGCTTGCACGAAATTCCAGGTTTACCTTTCTTCTGTTAGAAAGAAATGCATATGTTTCGGTCAACGCATTTTTTGCGCTAGAAGATACAGATTTCGATATAAGCGGATTATTGATGCTTTGGGTCGCTCCGTTCCCACTAGCTCCGGCTGGATAAAAAACGGATTCGCCGCCAACCTTACACGATACGTTTTTTATTTTTGTCGAAAACGTTATTTCTGGGTATTTAAAGCTATTCAAGAGCGATATTTCCTCAATACCAGACCTCGTGACTGGAACAAAAGGAACACGTTCAATGTGAATGACCCCATCTCTGGATTGGTAAAGAGCCATCCCGGCTGCGTTTGCAGCAAGCTGAAGAACGTCTGCGTTTTTATAAGAGGAAGCATCGGAGGAAATGTCGGAAGAATAGTTCTTTAATTCTTCCGAAATTTCGTAAGATATCCCGGAAACATCCAGAAGTTCCAATGCATCAAAGCACATCTGGTAAAGCGTTCCGCTTGTGTGCCCGGTATAAATAGAATCCTGGAGGAATGATAGAGCATCCCTGGCGTCAAACGATGCTGTTATACCATTTGCTGGGATTGTCCATCCGGAAAGAAAGAACTTCCCTCCATCAATCCATTCGATTGAATTTCCCATGTCCATGCCATACTGAACAAAAACCTCTTGACGTTCGTAGAGATATTGGTAAAGACCTCCCGGGTTTACCGGGTTCCAACGCTGCTTGGAATTATCGACGGAAAACGAAACGGAATCCTTGGAAAGCTGACCGGAAACCGGGTCGCGTTTCGATTCGTGCGTATAGGAGAGCAAGTCTGCTTTGTTAAATTGAATACGTTGGCCGAATTCAACTTGTTCTACTCTAGCTCTACGGCCTTGGATGCACCATTCCAAAATTTCAAGGGTAATTGAATCATACCCAGAAATCTCAAAATCTACAGAGGATTCAACCGACTGGTTATCGTCAATTTGTTTTGACGCAACGAGCTCCTTTCCGCTATAAGCCGCCAACCTAAAAGATTTTGCAAATTCATTTAAAACAGACGACCATACGATTGTAATTCCGGGGATTCTTTCAGTGTGTGTTTTGCTGAAAGAGAAAGTGATAATCGGATGGTTTGTGTCAGAAACACAATCCATACTTAAATACCCAGCGTTCTCGTATGGCTCTGAACCTGGGACCAAAAGTTTGCTCCCGTCAAGGACCCACAAATTAGGTTCTCCGGTGGCATAATTGGCCAAAGAAGCAGAATCCAGGTCTGTGACAGACAACGTGTTGCTGAATAAAGCCTGGTTGGAAGAGCTGGCAATGGCGTCTGCTTGGGCCTTATCGTCAGAGACGTGGTAAGTGATGCGAACAAACATCTCCGGAACAAGTGTCTTGTCGTATTGTTCAAGCCACTTGTCGGAAGGCAGAAAGCCCATAAATAATCACCTCTCTTAAACTTCAACCAGGCTAAGGGATGTCCCGACCCATCCCATAACGTTTCCGTTGGACGGGGAACGCCTCCACATTCCAGCAGTTCTATCGGAGACGTACATCTGCCTTGTCGTGTAACTTGCTGTCGCCTGGTTATAAAACCGAACTGTGCAATAAAAGTTTGTGGTAAACGGCCCGATAATGTCCGCCCACTGTCTAGCAGTGAGATAATTCCATTTCAGGGAAATCTTTGCAACATCGTGCCGCACCACAGACCCAACGACTTTGCCTTGTACATTTCGTCCAGAATCGACTATCGTGCTTGTTGTAGCGTCGTAGGAGGAAGGCTCAGGCAGCTCTCTGCCATTTACTGTGACGAGAGATTGCATAAAACGTAAACCTCCTTAGTAGCTGTAAACTTCGTTTCCCATAATCTGGAACCCACGCTCAGACTGCCGTTTCTCAACGGACGCAGTGATTTGCTTGCCATCAAGGTAAATCTTGAGCTCTTTCCCTCCAGTAAGCTCGTCTCCGTACCGCTGGAAGATGTCAAGGAATGCGTTATAGCACCCATCATGGACGGCACTGCGGAGTTCTGCGGAGCTCGTTCCACTAGCGGAAGAATTTGGGTAATAACTACCGGAAGATGTATTGGAGCCATTGGCGGAATCATAATCGCTCGTGCCAGGGTAGCTCGAGTAGTTATTGTCTACGGACGGGCTGGAACTTGTTCCGTGCTTTCCAACAAGCGTTCCGACAATTCCTGCGATGGCTGCTGCAATTGCAACGCCGCCAGCGATCATGATGACACCAGTTGGGATGCCAAGAGATGTCAAGACGCTGCCGATCGTCTGCAAGATGCCCATAAATGCAGCTCCAATTTGACCGATAAGCCCGGCAATGCCAGCGATGATAGACGGGAACTGACTTAAAACGCCAGAAGAAAGGCCAATACTGATCGCCTTGCCGGATGCCGAGATTGGTCCGATCAGAGAAGAAAACGAGGACGCAATTTTACTTCCGAGACCGACGACCTGCGTGGAGATTTCGCCAAACTTGGATGTAATTCCATCCAAAATGTTCTTTCCGACGAGTTTTGCAGAAGAAAATACTTTGGAACCAACGGTTTTAAGAGCACTGGTGAGATTGGAAACCAAGTCAGAAGCATAAGACTTGACCTGTTTTCGGTTCTCTTCCCCCATTGCCTTCCAGATGATGGCTGCTGTGTTTTCGGCGACGGTTTGGATATCACCTTTCTTGACCGCATCAATCATGCCCTTAATCGTTCCGATAAAATCATTCTTCAGCCCGTTGTCGATTTCATTCCACTTTGCGTCGAACGTATTGACCATGTTATCAACAAAGCCATTTGCAACGTCTGCGCCATAGTCAATCATCTCGTTGCCCTTCTGCTGAACAGCGTTTGCCAGATTGGTCATAGCTTGTTCAACGTAAGGAAGTGCTGCAGTGATACCGTTTGCAAGACCTTGAACAATGTAACCACCAATTTCCGCAAACACAGTAGAAGGGGAGTGAATGCCGAGAGCTTCCTTGAAGCCATTGATAAAACCATCAGTGAAACTCTTAATACCATTTGTAACGGTACTCCATGCATCTTTTAGACCGTTGATTAGGCCGTCCCAAATGAATTTGCCAAGTTTTCTTAATTCGTCAGGAAGCTTTTTGAATTCACCGACAATGGACGAAATGATTTTTGGAATTTCAATAACAACGGAAGCTATCATACGCTCCCGCCATTTAGAAATAACGTCAAGAGCTTTGAGAATTGCAGTCCAAATATTTCCAGGCAATTCTTCAAAAAACTTAACAACAGACGAAACGATTTTTGGAACTTCGGTTGTTACAGCAACGACCATGTTTCCGACCCACTCCCCGATTTTGCCAACGGCAAAGCCAAGGGCATAGCCGATTTTTTCAGGAAGAGAGCTGAACCACTCGCCAATGCTGTTTATGATGTTCCCAACCTTTCCGGGAAGAGAAGTCATAAAATCAATGGCCGCATTCCACTTGGTAACGATAATTTGCTTGATGGCTTCAATGCGCTGCTCAAAAACATTTTCGACATAATACATTTTAATGTCGGCTTCTGCGGCAGCATCTGTTTTTTCGCCACTCTCTTTAGTGCCCCATTTGATACCAGCCCAGTGAAGAACAAGGCCAATACCAACACCAGCAGCGGCAACGGCTCCAGCAACAGGAAGGCTTGCACCGACAAGCAATGCAACGCCAGCACCAGCAACGCCGCCAAAAATTCCCATCAAAGCAGCAATAATGGTATCAAGAACCGGAAATTCTTTCAGCTTTTCTCCAAGAGAAAATGTAATTCCCGCAAAGGTAATAAGACCTGCAAGACCGATTGAAAGCGTTGCGGCTGTACCAGTAGCTACCCCAAGATTGGTAAGTAGTGTGATACCAGCAATAGAGCCGAATGCCGTTGTTAAAGCAGCCTGAATCCATGTGCTTGCATCGCCAAGATTGGCTTCGCCGGTACCAAGCGCATAAGTAAGACCTGCAAGGCTTGCCACAAAAGCGATACCCATGCCAAGCGTGATGCCATCCGCGCCAATTGTGCGCCAAAGCACAAACGAGCCAAATGCGGCAGATACTACTTCACCTAAAAGCTCAAGAGGGTTTCCAGTAGAAGCGTAACCTTTGGCAAAGCTAAATACCAACGAAGCTTCAATAACAACAGTCGCAATTGAAAGAGCCAACTTTTGCAAGTCAGTCATTTTGGAGATTGCAGTCGCAACATCTGTCAAAAAATCAACAATTTTCCACAATGCAAGCGCAGCAGTGACAGCGCCGATGATAGGGAGCATATCTTTGATTTTCTGCTTGATAGCGTCAATCTGCTTTGCAAACTCTTCGTTGTACTGCTTGAACATATCGTAGCCAGACAGGTCTACATCGCCTAAGATGTTGCCAGCAGATGCGCTGCTACCAGAGCCGGAGCTTCCCTGTGTGGGGTCAATGATGTTCAGCTCATCAAAGCCCATCGTGTAGTCCTTGAGGGCTTTGGCGGCTTTCTTTGTCGAATCGGTTGTGTTATCCATTGCATCACCGATACCGCCAACGCTGTCAGCACTCTTGGTGAAATCAGTGAACACGACCTTCACGCCCATCAGTTTTGCCACCCACTCAACAAACTCTCGAATGAGCTGTACAGCGGCAATCAGCGGGGGAAGAATAGATTTCATGGCAGGGTAGAGCAGAGAGCCAACAGACTTCGCCAGCATATCCAGCTGCGCTTTCAGAATCTTAATCTGGTTTGCAGGGCTTTGGATGGTCTGTGCAAGGTTGCCCTGCACGTTGGCAGTCTGCTTCATAATGGCAATGTAACGAAGAACCGCCTTGTCTGCCTGAGACAGACTAGAAACCTGCTTGTTAAAGCCCAAAGCAAGAAGCTCCTGCTGTAACCGCGCCTGAGACAAGTCGATGCCCAAACGGCGAATAGGCTCAATCTCGCCAGAGATTGCGGAGGACATTGCGGTAAAGGTCTCTGCAACGTCCTTGTTCCAGTAAGAACCTTCGTCATAGGCAAGCTGAGTCAGGTTCTTAGACAGAATGTATGCTTTGTCGCTGGCCAGACCAAACGAAGTACCTAAACTCTGGATGGTAGCCATGTAGGTCATCGCTTTGGTCGGGTCGACACCAAGCAGGTCTTGCATCTTACTAATGAGCGTATCCGCTTCACCGCTCAAATTGCCCATGGCATTATGAAACAGGTCTGTTGCTTCATAGAAGTCGTTAAACTTCGCAACAGCGTTGCCAAGATACTCAGCGATAGCTTTCAACGAAACCAGTTTTGCCATGTTTCGCATAAAGCCGTTCATCTGATTGGACAGACTGAGATAGCTCTTACGCTGCTTTTCGTTGGCAGCGGTCACACGGTTTGCCTGTGTGACCACTTTGCTCAACTGCGACGGCAGCTTTGCAAAGGCGTTGCCAACCTTGTCAAGCTGCGAAGCAAGGGGAGTGAGAGCAGTAGAGATTTTATTGCAGGAATCCGAGAAAGCATCGAGGTCAGTTGCTTTCAGCTTTTCGGACAGGTCAGGGATTTTCCCGATGGCGTTGACCGCGCTGCCAATCGCCTTTAGCCCGGAAGCGTCCAGAATGGACAGGGGAGCCATTGCGTTTGTCAGTTCAGTAATGCTGCCGGACATGGAGTAGAAGTCCACGCCATTCAAGCCGGACACGGCAGCAGGGATTTTCTTGATGGCGTTGACAACGCTGTTAATGCTTTTTACACTGCCGGAAAAGTTTGCATTGCCGATGCCATTCAGAAAATTCGTGATGTTGTCCAGCCCAGACAGGCCAGTGGATGCCTGTTTCAGCGCAGAAATGGAAGCGGACAGCTTATCAAGGCTGTTCACAACCTTCGTGACATTGCCTTTTGTCCGCAAATTAGAAATGGCGGTAGCGAGCTTGTCGATATTAAGCTCTGCGCCCTGCGATTCCGCAGAAATCTCTACGGATAAGCTCGTAATATCAACATCAGCCATCACTACCACCATCACTTTCCATCATAGAGAACATCATTCTCTTGATTCGCTCCTGCGCCTCAACTGCGCGTTGGTATTCATACTCGTCTTTCTCCTTTTTGGTAAGGGGAATCGGTCTATCCATATACTTGATGGGGCTAGACCCTTTCTTTCGGAACATATTGCCAACCGTAGAGGAAAGCGCAGATGCCATGTAAAAGCCATTTCTCCACGCTTCAGTATTGGCTCTGCGTTCTCGCAGCTCCTCTGCGTTACGGTAGACCTTTGCCAGCCAGACATCGCCGTACCAAAACTGGTCGTAGGTCATGCCGATGGAAATGTAATAGGCTTCTACATCGTGAAACAGCTTGGAGAAAGAAAACGGTTTTCCCTCTCCGTCTGGTTCCTGAGATTGTGCGATTACACAATCTCCCACGTTGCGTTTTTTGCGGCCTTGTCCTCAGTATCAGTTGCCAGAAGAGACTTGGAAGCGTCCATGAACATCTCAAGCAGCGTAGCCATCAGCTCTTCCTTCGCCTCGGTATGCTCGAACATCTCGTCAACGGCCTTGCGTTTAATGCCCTTGTTCCGCGCAATAAAAGCGCCGTAAAACAGAGCACGGGAGTTGGACAGCAGATTGATCATCTGGGTGTACTGACCAATCTGAAAGCCTGCACGTTCGGCGGCTTCCACGCTGTCACGGGTGAAAGTCAGCTCATAAGTGTTCTTGCCATCAGGGGAATGATAATTGATAACCTTTGCAGCCATAATAAATGCTCTCCTTTATAAATAGGGCAGAACCAAATTCGATGTTCAGTTCTGCCCGGTTTGATTGATTCGATTTTTGCGGTTTAGCCGCCATTGACAGTCAGGGTCTCGCTGAACTCAGGCTTCTTGGTGAAGATGCAGTTAATGGTCATTTCCACAACCTCGTCCACGCCGAAGCCGGACAAACCAACCTGATGCATACCCTGCCAAGTGAATCCGGAGCCGTCCTGCATCTTCAGGGCGTAGTACTTCACGGTGTTGCTCTCGGAAGTCTCATCGTAGCCAGCTTCCTTGACCTTCTTGTAGTCAGTCTTGTTGTAGTTGGCAGTAAAGGACTTGGTGTCACTCTGGATAATGCCGAAGATGTTGACCTGCATAGGGTCAGACAGGGTGGTGGCATCTAGAAGGTTAGGCTCAGAGATCAGGTCGGGCACATCCTTAATGTCGCACAGCTTCGTCAAAGCGGTTGCGCTGTCGCCACAGTACAGGGTGGTATTCAGACCGGAGATAGCAGTACTCATAGAATGTTTACCTCCTTATTTTCGGTAAATCATTCCGTCCTCTCCGATTGTTGCCCCATAGCTGCAATCAATCCGATAGACGGAATTGTTGTACAGCCCATTCAACGGGGCAAACGATTTTCGATAAAAATTGAGCGGTTCTAATACAGAATCCACGATGTCAACAATGAAGCGGGCCTCTGCAATGCGTCCGCTGGTTTTGTTGGAATAGACACGCACACGCAGGGAAATGGCAGCATACTTGCTTCGTCTGGAAGAATCCTTGTGAGTTGGAACATTGTTGTTTTCCTCTATCTGCACACACGGAAACTTCTTGACGTTGCTGTCGTTGATTTCACCGGTGACAAAGATTCCGGGCACTTGCTTTCGCAGTTCCTTAGCAACAGCCGTGAAGATAGAATTGAAATAATCAATCAACTATTCCAGACCTCCCTCCACGTTGCTTCTACCTGAGAAGCCATTTCCTCAACAGCTCCCCACATAGCCATAGCTGCATCGTTGCCGCTGGTGTAATTCAACTGACCTTTGCCGGGAACGGTATCCACATAGGTTCCGGCATTGCCGGGGTCGCCGTAGTAGTACCAGCGCTTATGCTTGCCGTTTTCCTTACCGTATGTGCCATGCTCACCAATGTTGTCAGGCAAAGGGAGCGGACCGACCGTTCCGGCAGCGCCCCATCCCTGATGCGTAACGCCAGTGCCAAATTCGATGTGAGCAACCGCCTTGCCCTCTGCAACGATGGTGCAAGTGTTTCCGTTCTGCTCAACATGGCAAGAGACGTCGTTGCTACCGGCATATTTTGCGTTGTCAAAGCGAACTTTCGCCACATTAAGCCCTTTGTCGGCCAACGCCTTTGCGAACTCCTGTGCTTTTTTGTTCAGGGTGGTCTTGTACGCCCGTATCTGACGTTCCGCATCACGAAGTCCGGCATCGCTCAACCTCACTTTAATTTTCACTTGCAGCCACCTCTTTCAGCGCATACTTCGTGTCTGTAATATGCTCTGCGACCTTGACCACAATGTAATTGAAGGGCTTTGAAATGTCCGTCTGAAACCAGACGTGCGTGCCTTCATAAAGCGGTGTGTTGCGCTTTTTGCTGGACGAACTGACAACGTAGCTATAATCCGTGAATGCTCCAAAAGGGCTTGCCTCAGCAGAACCAGTAGGAGGGCTGACGTTCAACATCAGCTTTGCGGGTTCACTCCACGATTCGTATGCCGATTCGCCAGTTTCGTTTCCCCATTCGTCCACAACAGGCTTTTTCTCGCCGACCGGGTTTGAGTACCACAGTGGGCGTTTATCCAGCGGGCTACCATTGAACATCAGCCGATAACACCTACTCTCGGAACCACTTCATTCAGCAGGGACTGCGCCACATCAGAGCTTTCCCACACACGAGTAATGCCGTTGTTGGTATAGCTCGTTTGTCCGTTTGCTCCGATGTGGTTGTACAGTTCCGCTGCGATGCGTATCTGCAACGACTGATACTGCAAGGGCAACTCGTCCGGCCTGTTGCCGAAAGGGTAGCCCTGTGCAAATATCTTGTCTTTGGCGAAATCAAGCAGCAGGTCGAAGAGTGGGTAGTCCTCGTCCGTGACTTCACGGTCAAGTGCAGGAGCAATGTACTGCCCCAGCTTGACTGCCGCTTCGGAATACTGGTCTCCCATGCTGCTTTCCTCCTTTCGCCTTAGTAAGCCTTGATGCAGTACACAGCGTCCATGCGCTCAAAGGACGGCAGGACGATTTCAGAAGCATAGATGTTAGTGTTGACAGGATGCACGGTCAACTCGGTGGTAATGGCAACGCCGGTGTTCACAATGGACACGGATGCGCCGGACTGGCCGGACATCAGATCGGCTTCCTCAGGGGTAGTGCCATACCAAGTCGTACCGAGTTTGCCATCAGGAGCCAGAACAACATAACCGTCAGGAAGATATTTTGCGGTGTCACCACCGCCTTCAGGACGATACTTCTTGTTGTAGGTGAAAATCTCAAGGCCAGTTGCCTGACGAACAACTTCCTTTGCTTCATTCGCGGTGAGAACGGAAGTGGTTCGATTGTTGATGGTAAGGAATCGGTTCTTTACTTCATCAGCAGCAATCATCTTCGCGAGCGTAGCCTTGTTCATAAAGACGCGAGTGACTTCTTCACCAGTTGCATCATTGACAGCATCGGCCGCAGCAATCAGGTCAGAAATAGGCGTAGCAGAAGCGGGAGTGTCCCACTTTGCGGAAGTTGTCAGTGCCTTGTAATTGCTTTTTTTCCACGTTCCATCAGGGTCGTAATTGTAAGTGTAGTTCACACCGTTTGCCTTGATGGTAATGCCGGGAGTGCCATTTGCAGGAGCCAGCAACTGCCAAATCATACGTTCAGGCACGATGCGTGCGCCGGTGACGAGATCGCTTACATCATCATAAATGCGCTTCACAACGTCACGGGCATAGGGGTCGTTGCTGTCGAGAACACGCAAGATTTCCTGACGGTCTTTCTCACCCAGATGGTAGCCCTCACGGAAGAACGGCATCTCGGTCTCATCGAACTTGAAGCCCTCACGGGTGCGGAACGTAGCCTTTGCGTCAAATGCGCTGGGCATCAGAGACACGCCAACACCCTTGTGGCCGCGAATCCACTTCAGGTCAAGACCAGCCTTTTTCTGAGCGGGGAACAGTGCGTCAGATGCAAAGGGCATCGCATTAGTAGGGTCATTCGTCCAATAGGCGGCAATCGCAGCCGGGGCAAAGACTTCCTTAAGATTCAGTGCCATGTTGTTTTACCTCCTATTAAGCGTTCACGCTGATGTTGTCACGGCAGAAGATGCCAGGGATGGCGGTCTTGAGTGCAGTGATTGCATCAGAATCATAGGTAAAGCCGGAGCTTGCAGCGGCCTTCTTGGTGTCGATAACGCCACGAATCAGCAGGGAAGCGTTTGGATTCTCTGCCGGGTCAACGTCATACAGCAGAATGCCGTCTGCGGTGGCAGAAGTTGCCTTTTTGCCAGCTTTGGTCATGGGGTAGCCAGCCTTAACCGCAGCAGTTTCAGTCACGGTAAAGGGGATGGCGGTGTAGTCATTGGAAGCAAGGATGGTATCGTTGATTCCGTTGACCGCGTTTCGGGTAAACTTCATGTTTTCCTCCTTGTTAATGGAAAGCACTCATTGCGTCACTCGATGCCTTAGAAGCATTGGCGTTCTGCTGTGCAAGGTTTTTGGCAAACGCCACGCCTTCGCTGTCAGAGCCGCCCTTACCATCCGCACCCGGGGGCGTGGGCATATCCTTCAGCAGAGAAGCCTTGTATGCGGTGTCGTGAGCGGTCATAAATTCCGACTGGAACTTAAACACTTTGTCCATGTCACCGTCAGCCAGTGCAGATGCAGCCTTGCCAGCCAGTTCAGCGTCATAACCCTGTGCAACGAACTTCTCACGGTAGGATGCAAGGGTCTTTTCCTTGACGAGGTTTTCCTTGTCGGCAGTCAGGGCTTCAATCTGCTTTTGCATTTCTGCCAGCTTATCAGCCTGTTCCTGTGCGGCATTCTCGTCATCGGTACGCTTTGCTTTGAGCTGCTTCTTGTACTCGGCAGCTTCGCCGTTGGCTTTCGTCACGGCGTTGCGCAGCTTCTCGATCTCTGCGTTAGGGTCTGCAACCTTTTCCAGCGCAGAAATGATTTCATCGGCGGTCATGCCCTCTTTGTAGGCATCGCCAAGCAACACATTGAGTTTCATATCGTTAATTTCCTCCTGCGTTTTTTTACCGTTGCTTCCCTGCAACGCTGCGAAATTTGTATCCCGGCTTCCCTGCCGGAATATGCAAAGGGCTATTCGCCCTCTGTTTCTTTATTGATGCTGTCAGACTGTTCGTCCGATGTTTTGTTGACTTCAACAACTTGTTCAGGCTGTTGCTCCTGCGGTTTCGGAGCTTTGCCATCCTCGCCAAGCTTGCCAGCGGCAATCAGGAAAGGCTTGCTCATTTCGTAAGCAGCCTGCGGGTCGGGGAACAAACCGGGCGTAGTAAATGCCAGCTGCGGGTCAATCGGTTGCTGAATCATCTGTGCGAAAATCTGAACTTTGCTTTGCTGGTTATCGTACTGACGGCGGGGCAGTTTGATGTTGATGTCGCTTGCCATTAGCTTAGAACCAGCCGTATCACGCAGGATTTTCAGCATCACAGACAGGCTCTGGCGTTCAGCGTACTTGAACATATTCTCGTACTGCTGCGCCCTTGCTTCGGTGTGATTCCATCCGTTACGGACGATAACTGCGCCCACGTTGTCAGACGTTGCATTCTCGCTGCCAGTAGCACTAGGCATAGCAGTCAGACTGCGGTATACGTTCAACATGGAATCAAGCAAGGTCTGGCTCTGTTGCTGGTCAAGCTCGTTTGCAATCTGAGAGACAGAAGCGGGCAAACCAGAAGTGGACTTCAGGCACATTGCGCCAAGTTCCTTGACCTTGTTAAGCGCATCTTCGTCCACAAGACAGTTCGTAAACACCATGATGGACTGGATGAACTGCGCTACACCGTCCAGACGGTTGCTTTCTAGGTCGTTGATGGCATCCAGAACAGGGATAGCCGGTTCAAACAGACCCATGCGCTCCGGGTTGAGCTTGTATTCGACCATCGGAAGCATCCCCAGAGAATGGCTTTCAGATTTTGTGATCTTGCCGTTGTCGATTTCAAAGTACTGGTTTGGCGTGTACACGCAAATCAAGTCGTTCAAGTCGTTTTGATAATTGCGTGGGATGTGCAGCACGTTGGCGATGGGCTTGTGTCCGATGCCGGAGTTGTAAATCACATACGCCATGTCTGGGTCGGGAACGTCCACCAGCAGGGGTGTTTCGTCCGGGTAGTTGCCGCCATACCCCTTGTCGGGGAGGACAATGCGGTATCCCTGTCCGCACTCCAACATCCACTGCCAAAGCCGCCGGTCAAGCGCGTCCTTGCCCTCATACTGCAAGGCGTTAGACAGCCGGGCGATTTCCTCACCGTCACCTGTTGCCGTTTCAGACCGCACATAAGAACAAGGAGTGCCGCTCATGTAGCCGGTGTAGAAGCCCACACACTCGTTGGCGTGGTTCTCTACAATGCGGTTTGTAATTTCAGCGTGATATTCCTTCGTGCGGAGGAGGACAGGCTGGCTACCCAAGTAGTAGTTGTGCAGAAAGCGAATCTCATTCTTGTTCAGTAGATGAATAGGCTCTGCCTTGCCCATGACCACTTTCAGCACGTTCGCCTGATTGATTTCCGTCTCCGGCGTTTCAATCGGTCTGCGTCCGGTCAGCGGCTCATTCAAAAAGCCGCCAACAACCATCTGATACTCAGCCATGTGTTCCTCCTTTCCGGCAAAATAAAAAGCGCAGCAAGACAAACCTGTTAAGGTCTATCTCACTGCGCTTACAACTGCGCTTCAAAAGCTATTCAGTTCTTAAACTTTGGTACGGAGACCCATGTATCTTTTGGAAGGTTGGAATCTCCAATTGTAATCCAATGGCAAAGAGGGCACAGAAGGGAGAACTTACCTTCCACTTCGCCAAGATAACGTCCGCAATCACACGGATTGCCGTTTGCGTCTTTCCGAGGACGCTTGCATCGTACTTTTGCTACCATCTGTGCTCCTTTCGTTGGATTTCTGGAAACAGGCTGTTGAGCACAGACCTGTCAGAAGCTACTGGGAAACTGTTCGCACTTCCAGTCGTGCTATTCTTCGCCCGAAGAAAACCATTGCAGCCTTTACATTCAGTTGTTGGACAGACGTAAACGGGTAAGCTGCAATTTTGGTGCTGCATAATGGATTTGAACCAATGTATGTCCGGTTATGAGCCGGGTGCTCTAGCCTGACTGAGCTAATGCAACATAAAAACCCGGCTTAACTGTTTAACCGCTGCTCTTTGCAATGTCATGCCTAAACATTACATCGAGAGCCGGGAATAGCGGTGGAGGTTTTGGAGAATAAGTCCATGCAAAGCTAGGTAGTTGGTTGTGCTGCGTAACGGAATCGAACCGTTGCTTGCCAGCCGTGGGGGAGACAGGCTGGCATTCCCCTTACAATTGGAAACGCAACATATAAAGTCCGGTGAAGGCGAAAGAGTGAGAAAACCTTCACCGGTGAAAGGAGGAATATGCTTGTTGACACGCACGCGAGTAAAAATGACAAAACCCCGCGTGTAAGCTATTCCTTTAAGGGAAGCTACAAAACTTCCTGCGTACATTATAAGCCTTGTCAAGTGGTGAAATCAAATAAATAGACCCAGCGAACACAATATATTGTGTTTTTAATCAAAAAGGCCTCTTGACAGGCTCAATTTTGCTGATCCCGTTATACAATTCATCGGCAAGCTGTGCCAGACTATCCGGTGCATCATCGTGCGGAACTTTGCCAAGCTGCGTGAACATCGTCACCTGTTCCATGAACGCCTTGTACTCTTTCGACTGGTGCTTTTCGTCAAGGAAATAGAACCGTTTGATGTCCGGCGCATACTGGATGATTCTGGACAGCTTGCTTTGACCGCTGGGCGCACGCTGGCTGCGGACAGAGCAGTGATAGCCCTGCTGCCGGAGCTGGCTGTCTACCACGTCACAATATTCATCGCCGCCATTGTTGGCTTCTCCACGCACCACATTGATTTTGTGCTGGATGATTTTGCCCACGACTTCCGGTCTGGTCACGGTCTTATCGCCATTATTGAACACAAGGTCAGGAATGAACACGGCATCACCATACACATAGGCGATAGGGCAGGCGGTGAAGTCACCGCCGCCCCATGCAATATCCATGACCATGAGCTTGCGATCTGGTTCCCCATCAGGCAGAACACCGTTGAAATACCGCAGTTCATCAGCAGGGAACAGCAGACCTTCACGCACATAAGGATTTCCCATGTACTTTGCCCACCATGTTGCATCATCAATGCTGGCTTTCATATCGGCATAGTAGGCATCGTCAAATCCAACGCCATAGTCATAATTGAAGTTGCTATGTCCATTTTCGTCTACCGCAGGAATCACCCGGAATCTATACTTCGGGTTGTCTGCATACTGGTTCTGGATGCGTCCAAGAGGGTCAAGCACGTTCCATCGTGTGCCGACCATCAGCTCTAATGCGCCTTGCTTTTTACGGTCTTTCAACTGGTTCAAGTAGGCATCGTACTTGTTGTTCAGGCGCTCAACGTTCAGGCTTTCTTCCAAGTCCTCGATCAAATCGTCGCTGTACAGAACGCCGCCCTCGCCGATTTCAACAGCACCAGTCAACGTGCCGCCAATGGAGCGGCACGTCAGGGTTGGAAAACGCTTTTTGCGGTTTAGGTCAACGCTTTCGTCTTTTGCGCTCTTATCTACAAGCTGAACGTCAGGGAAGATTTTCCCCCAGTTATAGGTAACGGGGTCAGTGATAATAGACAGAACTTCACCATAGAAACCATTTGTTAGCTTGTCAGAATGTCCGCTCATGACCGATGCAACGTCCGGGCGGTTTCCTATAAGCCATGTGATAAAAAATATACAGAGCGTACTCTTTCCAGTTCTCGGGGGCTGACTGACCCCAAGAAATTCTACACGATGGAAAAATAAGTCCTCTAGGTCACGAACCAGCGTCAGAAGTACCTTTCTTCGCGGCTGATAGAACTTCTTTTCCGGCGCACGATTCCATTCAAGGTAGATGCAATAGCTATCGAACACATCCTTTGCTTCAAACAGGTACGTTCGGCTGATAATGTCATAGACCTTTGCCACGTCCTCACCTGTTTTCATCTTGCCCATCATAGCTGCACAGACAGAGCGCAGCTCACCAGAATATTTGTAGGCATCGAACCGCTTGTCTTGCGGCAAAGCATCTCTCAGGTTCACGACCGCCTGAAACCAGTCCTCGTAGACCTGTGCTTCTGTCGGATTCTGCTTTGCATACGCTTTGATGCTGTCGATGATGGCAATGCATTGTTTTGGCTGCATAAAAAATAGGCACCCCCTACCTGAAAATGTAAAGAGTGCCTACAACTGCACAAAAATTGAATATTCGGTTTTATAATTCTGTTTTCGGAAAATTATTTGCTAAAATTCGTTTTAACGGATGGAAGGTGCGATTTATTTGACCTCTTCCGCAAGCTGGTTTAGCCTGCGCTTCAATTCATCTGCGTCGTAGTACAAGGCGTCTGCGACAGCGTTAAGAATATCAGGCTTGTCGGTGTAATCGCACAACGTTTCAATGAGCTTCAAGCTCTGTTCTGACAATTTTACGGGTTTCATGCTTTATTCCTTTCTCTGACTATGTAAAGTAGGTTTTGGTTGTTCGTCTCCTAGCATCAGCTTATAGCGAAGATACTTTTCGATAATACTGTGTCTTTCTGCCAGTGTACCATAAATAAAGACGAGAGCATCTTTAGCAGCATCGTATTCATTCGGAAAAATGACAATTTCCTCGTTTGCAAAATTCACGGTGCAGTTTTCCGAATGGCAAGCTTCCAAGAACCGCTTGATTTCGAGGAAACCACCAAAGTCAAGCATAGACCGTAGCGTGATGCTTCCGTTCTTAACAATCAGTTCTTCTCCCTGCATATTATCCAGCCTTTCTCTGTTCAGAAATCCGATACCATGTCTGGCGGGTCACGCCAAGCTGCTTGGCAGCATCGGTGACGGTCAGCAGACGTTTTTCCACCTGTTCGTGCAGAACATCAAAGAGGTTGCGGTCATACTCCGTGGGCTTGCGACCTTTATAAACACCTTTCTGCTTTGCCACTTCAATGCCCTCTTGCTGGCGATCAAGCATGTTCTGCCGCTCAAACTCGTTGATGGCTGCAATCATCGTCAGCATCAGTTTACCGGTGGGAGTGCCTGTGTCTAGGTTCTCTTTATCACTGGCAAGGTGCACACCGTTAGCTTGCAGCGTTTCAACCATTTCAAGCAAGTCTTTCGTGCTGCGGGCAAGGCGGCTGAAATCGTGGATAAACACGGTATCGCCCGGCTGAACTGATTTAAGCATCTTCTGCAACTCTGGTCTATCCATATTCTTGCCAGAGACCTTCTCGATAAACCAACGGTCAATGTTATGCCGCTTCAACGCTTCTACCTGTCGTGCTTCATTCTGTTCGACAGTAGATACACGAACATACGCTACGTTCATTCAGAATCACTGTCCTTTTCAATTACAGTGCCTTCAACACGATAAGCCCCAACGCCAATATCTCCCATGTCGGGTTCAACCACGATTCGATAATTCATAGCTTTTAGGAGTTTATAAAAGCTAGAAAGATTTAAGCTCTCATTCTTAAAGCACTGATACAAAGCCTGTCTTGAAGTGAAGCCAGCTTCATTGGCAATATAAGCTGTTGTTATGCCATACTGCTTCATAAGTTCTTTAACTATCTCTACGCCATTCGTTGAAACATTAAAAGGCTCTTTTTTTTCTGTCACTTTTTTGTATTTCCCCATTTCATGTCACCCTTTCTGATTATATTGTAAACAATTTTATTTGGTTTGTCAATAGGGAATTTTATTTACTATCATTAGGGTCACTTTTTTATCAACACTTTTTTGTGTTAGTTTACAGCTTGTATAATTATCGTATTATCAAGTTTTACTATAAATTTCCGTCCCAATTCTAACACATTAAAGTGTCAAAACCACTATCAAAAATATACACTAAAACGTGTTTTAACGTACAAATTATACAAATTGGGCTGTTGACAACTATATACCAAGCGTCTATAATCTAAGACAGCAGAACACACGATGAATCAGCCAACAACGGTAGATTTATCCTTTGTGGCATAAAAAATAGGCCGTCAGCATACCGACCAAAGTAGCACTGACGACCTATTCCACCACAAAACAGAAGCTGCGCAACCAAGGGCGCAGTCTCGGTTTCTGTCAATTATTATAGCAGAAGCAGACAGTTTCTGCAATAGAAAGGAGCAAAAAAACATGAACTTTCCCACGAAAACCGAAGAATTTCTGAAAACCCTCGCCCACGGAAAAGAGCCGACCAGCGAAGACAGAGAGTACGCAGAAGCACTGGGTAAGCTGTCCGAACTGAACTATCGGGCAGGGTACGAAGCGGGAGCATCCAAAAACAACAGTTAAATTTTGTGCAAGTCTACAAACTTTTGGATTTTGTACAGATACCAGTACTACATTAAGCGTTTGCGTAATTGACAAACCACAACATATTGCATATACTGGTTGCACCCACATGAAGGGAGGTGAGTTTATGTACAGTCCTTATCTCGAACGGCACAATCACACGTTCACTGTTGCACTGACCGAACGACAGTTCCAGTGGCTGAAAACCTATTGCACCGAACACAAGGTCGCACAGGCAGCAGCCATCCGTGACACGTTCTTTGAAGTACATCCCATCCCGGAGACCGATGAAAACGAAAAATGATACGTCCGCTAAAGTTTGCCGACCGCAGCGAACGTATCATCAAAACCACTGGAACAAGCTGTTCCAGCCTTATTATAGCAGGAATTGGCTTGTTCCGCAAGAACCATAGGAGTTTTTATGGAACAAAAGGTTAAATATGCTATCAATCTTATCAGTGAGAACGGACAGGTTGTCGTGTCCAGCCGTGAAGTAGCAGAAAATTTCGGAAAAGAACATCGGAACGTCATGCGAGATGTAGAAAACATCATGTCACAGGGTGTGCTCAAAAATGAGCAGACCCCCATGTTCTTCAAAACCGAGTACACCCACGAGCAGAACGGTCAGACCTACTCCATGTACCTGATGAACCGTGACGGTTTCACCCTGCTTGCTATGGGTTTTACCGGCAAAGAAGCCCTTGAATGGAAACTCAAGTACATTGATGCTTTCAATCAGATGGAGCAGAAGCTCACCAACCCGGAGCCTGAATCGACAGAGATGCTGTTGAGCCGCGCTCTGATCGCCGCTAACAGTGTTATCGACACGGAGCGTAAGAAGGTAAAGGTTCTGGAAGCGGAAAATGCCAAGATGAAGCCCGATTCCGACTACGCAAAGGCGGTTCTTCTCTCTGACGAAAGCCTGACAACCACGCAGATTGCCATGAACTACGGCCTGACCGCTCGAAAGCTGAACAAGATTCTTGAGGAAATGGGCATCCAGCACGTTGTAAATAAGCAGTGGATTCCTTACAAGAAATATCTTGGCAACGGATACGTTGTCGGGCATCCGATCGAGCTGCCGAACGGAAAGACGAAAGAGGTCACTCGCTGGACGAGAGCCGGTCAGAAGTTCATTTATAGCAAGCTCAAAGAAGCGGGCTATCTTCCTGTTGGCGAGCAGATTAGAATGGAGACGTGCTGATGGACTACTCGGAAGAAATGTTTCGGCTACAAGCTGAGAATGAAGAGCACAAAGCCGTTTTAGAAAAAAGCCATGAAATCCTTAATCAGGCATTAGAAATCATCATGCCAGAGGATAAGCGGTCAAGGGAAGTTGTAAGTGTAGCGCTAGCAACGTCCGTACAGCATTTTTGCGAGGACAGCTATTCAATGGGATACAATGATTGTTTGCTCGACATTCTCATGGAAAAGGAAGAAGTCAGCGCTCCTATCATGTTTCCAACACTTAAATCGTAAATAGCCTATAAGAAAAGCCAGTGGTTAGAGAACATCTAGCCGCTGGCTTTTTATTTACGGAACTATGAATCGGCAATCAGTGAATTTGTTTCCGTCAAAATCACCAACGAATGTAACGGTCTGGCCGGGAGAAAGCATAGAAATCTTATCTTTTTCGTTTTCCGGGAATCCAGCCATATAAACGGTATAACCAATGCTGTGAGAAGTGACGAAATTCACACTGAACATAACAGTGTACGGATTATCTAACTTAATCATTGCGTCTGATACGCTGTTGACTTGATATGTCACCTTATATTGCTTACCAGCATATTTGTCTTTTGCCTTTACAGCGTTGTCGGCCGCCTGTTTTGCATAGTCATCCAAATCAAGCGTTGGAATATCATCGTCTGGGTTATGCGAAGAAGCACTGGATGCCACCTGCTCACTGCTTGCGGGTTCAGAGCTTATAGGCTGTTCAGATTCGGATGCCGCTTTTTGAGATGCAGGAACGCTACTTACTGAGCTTTCGGCAATTTCCTCAATAGAGCTGCCATCTGGTTCCGTTGCCGTAGACTCGACGGAAGAAGATGCAACACTAGAGCTTGTCGGTTCATCATGTGACGGTTCTGGTGTTACAGCCAAACATATAACAAAAACTGCAAACGATACAAAGAAAGCAATTAGTATCCGATTGTTTTTTCTATGCGTTGCTTTGTTATAAAGGCACAGTGCTCCAAACACAGGCGTTGCAACAAGAGCAATCATTCCAAATAAAGCATACATTTTATGATTCCGCCTCTCATTCAACAGGAGTAAACAAGATTTGCGTTTCAAGTGACAGCTGAATATTGTAACCATCCTCTACAGTTACTCTTTGTTTTTCGCCTGTTTTTGAAAACCTCAACACAGATTTTACATCATCCGAGTTATCATTATTCACCACAAAAACAGTAGCCATCTTCTCTCCACCCTTGTTTTCTACGGTGTATTCACCAGCAGGAATCAAATAACGTGTGTAGGTATATTGTCCATAAGTCTGGCTTGGAATAGTAACCTCTTCACCATATTTTCCAAGTGCTCCATCAACCAGCATAAAAGAATTATCCTCTTTTACAGTTTCAGAAGAAGCAACAACAGACTGTGCGACTGTTTCATTCTGGATTTCCACAGAGGATGTAACAGAAGATGTCGGTTCCTCACTTTTAGGATTAGCCGTAACATTCGTTCTTTCTCGTGGATTCACAAGGTCTTGGATAAAAGATATAACAATCAAGGCTATAAGGATTTTGAACCACAGCCGCTTATAAGCTGGTTTTGGTGGTGTATTCTCTCCACCGCACTGCGGACAGGTTTTAGCGGTAACTGCTATCCTTGCGCCGCAGTGTTTACACTTTACGAGTTTTGCCATTTTACAATGCCCCTTTCTTACGGTCAAGTATAGCACAGATTAGACCGGGAGAGGGACCTTTTTGTATTTTTCGGAAAATTTGGAGACTTGCACAATCAGACTGGTTTCGTTTTGTGAAGACGGGGTGGGTGTTGGCAAAGAAAGTGCCTTTTTTATTTTGGTCGGAGGAGACGGGACTCACCGCCCCCACCCGGGCCTCCGGCCCTATTCCCCCCGGGTGACCCCAGCGCACTCGGAACGACGGCACACGACAGGCCGCACCGGGTAGATCAGGACTGTGCAGGACGCTGGATGGTAGAAAGTGTGTCCGATAGAGCACGCCCAAACGGACAGAATTGTTGTAAACAAAAATATTCATTTTTTATGTGCAAACCCCTTGACAAAAGAAATAAAATTGTTTACAATATAGACAGTAAACAAACTTATTTACACCACCACAAAACAGGAGGACAAAAAACCATGATGAACAATAAAGAGATCGATTACACCGCCCGCCCCATTCCGGGAGATTACGAAGGCCGCAGCCATCGCGCGTGTGTATGGTATAACAGAGCCCGCGCCGCGTTTGACCTTGCCACGCTTGACACACTGACAACCGCCGCAGATAAAGCCGCCGATCGTGTGCCCACTGAGGCATACGAAAAAGCAAGAAAGCTCCTTGACAGCGTGCAGCGTTGGGGGCTTGCAGATGCAAGAGCGTGGGAGCTTGACAACGACAGCCGCTATTATAACTCCGAGTGGCTCAAAACCCGACAGGCTCAGCTTGCAAAACGGCGTGTAAAGCTCAACAAAGAGCTTGCAGAATACGGCTTGCAAATTGACAGTTACGGCTTGTATCCTTGCATCCGAGAGATTACCAAGCCGGGAACAGATATGTACTTGCTTTACTGGTTTTAATGGAGGGTATAAAAATGAACAAGCTTGTTTTTGAAGTGAACAACGGCGAAACGTTGGAACTTGTGCAGCGGGAGGATAACGGAACGACCCTTATTTGCTCCCTTGATGCGCCGGACAATGAAGCATATATAAACGCTGGCGACTTTGTGCAGCTGATTAACCTTTATCGCTACTGCAAGCGGTACGATATTAAGAACGATTGGGTTAACCCCAACGGCAAAAACACGGAGGTTTAAGCCATGACAAGAACAGACGAAATCAACACGGAAATTAGAAATCAGGCCGTGCGCCTGTATCCAAAATGCGCCGGGCTCTTTGAGCTGCCATTGATGGTGTACACTCAGATTGTAGCTGATAACCTGACCCGCTCCAAGCCGTACCGCTTGAGCGTCGAGCGGTGCAAAAAAATCATTCTGGCAATGCCGGAATTTGACTAAAAAGGGGTGTAAACAATGATTACTCTTGACTTTTCTCAATGGGCTGCAATCTGGTACGTAGGCGGCATGATCTCCGGGGCGCTGGTTATGATCGCATTTCTCAACAGCTAAGGAGGGCTAAAAATGACGTTGTTTGAAGAAAAAGTGAACGAGTACCGCGAAAACAAGCGGCTTTTGGAAGAGCTGGAAGCAATGAACGAAAGCATCAAGGCAGACATTATCACCATGATGCAGGGTGCGCCGGAGATGGCGCAAGGCACGGCAAAAGCCATTTACAAGGACGTGCAAAGCGTCCGACTTGATAGCAAGCTACTCAAGACGCTGCACCCGGATGTGTACGCAGAGTGCAGCACCCGCACAAGCTACAAGCGGTTTAGCGTGGTATAAGGGGGTGCAAACGGTGATTTTATCTGCAATCTTGTTTTGTTTTTGGTTTTTTTCGGCGCTGTTTAAGGCAAGTAAGTGAGGAGGGCTATATATTATGACTACTAATAAGGGATATGACGCAATGACCGGACTGTATACGTCTCGTTACTATGCACGCAAGGCCGCAACCGGCGCAGAGGTTGTTGTTAAGGTCTGCGGCGGCTATACCATCATGACGGCAGCAGACTATAATGTTTGGTGCAATCAGCGCTGACACAATTTCAGATTCGGTCCCGCCCTAACCCGGCGGGGCTTTTCTTTTGCCTTGCATCGACACGGTGCAGGGCTTTTATTTTTGCTCAGATGCAATACAGCCACACACAAGCGTTTACAGCGGTTTTTATCCCGTCCATGCAGTTATACCGCCAACGCTACAAAACAGCGCACAGGGCTTTACAGGTGCGTTTCCGGCAATTTGACCCATTCTACCGCATACAATACCAGACCGGCAAAAGCGGATATAACACCGCCTGCGCCGCGCTGTAGCACATCACAGCGCCGCAACACCTCCAGCGCATACCAGATACCAGATACCACGCCGGACGCTGTACAGGTCAGCGCAACCGCCTATTATAATAAGGTATATAAGAGTGCAGCGGTGCGCCCATGTTATGGATCCATGCCAGACAGTGCAGCATATCACAGACCATGCCAGCCCGGCGGGGTCAGTCCAGCGGCAGGGGCGTGGCGGTCGGCGCGGAACCACTGACGGCTGCCGCCGCAGCTCTTTTCGGGCTTTCGCCCGATAACCAATAAGGGCGATCAATAGTCGCAGCGTTCCGGCTGGAATAGTCGTAGAATAGTCGTAAAGTCGTCAGATGCCAACGGTTTGAAAGTCCTATATATAGTATAGTAACGAGCTGTCCTCTGATAGTCGCAGAGTAATAGTCGTAGCGTTTTCTTGCGAATTATCGCCAAATAGTAGTGTATTTTTTGTATGAAATAGTCGTTTGCCTTTTAGGAAAAGAGAGGTGCGATAGTCGCTAAGTCATCAGAACGCATAAAATTCATGATTCATTACATATATTCACACATTTATTCACCAGCTAGCCATACCAAATTCGTATACCAACCGTACTTATTATAATACACGCTTATATACCCTAGTAACTATCTAGGGATTATTCTGCTGGAATAGTCGCACCATCCGATTCGGTCTGTTCTTGCTCAATTTAATTCCAAGTGACTCACTATGGTATTATATTCAATCCATAGCATTCTACTAGGAATAGTCAATGCAACATTTCTACATATTTTACCTGCTACAAAATGAAGTCAATTCTCCATGTTTGGAATAGTCGCTAGGTTAGATTTTGTTTCCGTTAGAGGTCACCCGGTCGGCGCAGTGCGCCGGACGATAGAGGGTGACGTAGCGTAGAGGTCAGCTGGACGGTCTGTCTATATTCAGCCAATAAGAGCCTGACGGAAGATGCTGGTTATGGTTTGCTCTGCTGGCTAACGGTGTAGTTTTGGAGATAGAGGGTTGTGGGGGGAAAGAACCAGCTTGCAATTTCGCATAACTGTTATTTATTCACTTTTGAACTATCGTGGCACACCCGGCTCCGTCAACGCGCGCGCTCGCGCATATAACGCCCGCGGACGCGCTAAACACACGGGGAGGGAAAGGGGGAGCACGGAAGATGTTAGGGGGATTATAGTGGGTAATAGGGGTTGTAGGGGAAAGAGGGGGACAAAAGGGGGGAAGAGGAAACAAGGGGGAAAGGGGACAAAAATTTGAAAGCCATCCCTGAAAGTGATAGTCGAAGCGTTTTTCGTTTCAATCATCCCTGCGATTTGACAAATAGCCGCTGCATCCGCTTATCTGGCTGCTATCATCGCGGGAAAGGCGTGTAAGAGCCTGTCTGCCGCGTTTTTCTGATTGACCCGATAACTTTCACGTCTGACCCTGAAAAGCCGTTCTCCAAGCTTCTACATCGGTCTGATTGTATGGTCTAGTTTGAGATATACCATCAGCATCAACGGAGAGCCACCTACGAGCGTCTGTGGCGCGTTTTTGTGATGAAGGCGATAAAGTTATCGTCTAGTATCCAAAATGCCTTAAAACAGGCTTTCTCGTGGAATTAGCGAAAAAACAAAAGGCTGCCATTTTTGACAGCCCATGCGCTCAGATTCTGTATTCGCTTTCAATGTCTCAAGACCACGTTGGACGAATGAACCAGATAGGTCACTCCGTCAATCTTTACTTGCAGCTGGTCGCCCTCGTAATCGTCCCAACTGTTCAGCTTGCCCTCGACAATCGTTCCATCAGGCATTTTCAGCTGTGCCCATGAGTAGCTATACGTCAGGTCTACCACCTGTTTGTTGCATCCAGTCATCAGCATAACACCAGCCAAAGCGGATACGCATACGGTCAAAATCTTTTTCATAGTCGTTCTCCTTTCAGTCCATCCAAGTATACTCTTGGAACCGTTGAATCTGCTTGTTAAACGTAATGGGAAGGTCGCCTATCTCGCCTTCCTTGTTCTTGCTTAGCCGGAACAGGTACTTGTCGGGGTTATCGCCGGACAGAAGGATGATTGCATCTGCGTCCTGTTCAATCTGTCCACTCTCTCGCAAGTCGGAGTTGGTAGGCGTTGCTCCGGGCTTGGATGGGTTTCGATTAAGCTGTGCCAGTGCTACCACGACAATGCCTGTGGTCTGCGCCAGCTCGTGTAAGGCAATGGATATAGCTGTAATGGCGGCATATCTGTCCTTTGCGCCTGTTTCGTGGATGAGTTGAAGATAGTCTACGAAGATGACCTGAGCCTTTTTACGGAGAGCCTGAGCCTTCATCCACGCCACGTTCTTTCCGGCAGCTGAGCGGATATATAAAGGCATCTTCATGTTCTTTGCCTGTCCGTCAATCTCACTCAAGCTGACCGCCTTATTTTTCACCGTGTCCAAAGGGCAGTATATTTGATTAGCCATCAGACGTGCGCCCAGCTTGCGTTTGCTGGTTTCTAGGCTGAAATAGTACACGGTGTAGTTTTGCTTTGCCATGCTTGCTGCCATTTGCAGGGACAGGGCTGTCTTGCCCGCAGACGGTCTGCCGCCGACGATGATAAAATCACCCGGAGAAATGTGCAGCGCTTCATCCAGACGCTCTAGGCCTGTCTTGATATACACAGGCTTTTCGTCCATGTGAAGCACATAGTCGTTCAGCACGTCCTCGTATGTCCACGCATCTTCTTCCTCAGCTTTCAGGCTCATTGCCTCGCCCATCTGCTGGTAGATTTCAGACAAGTCCTCATAGGTCGTCAATGCGCTGGCGGATTCAACTGCAAGCGACTGGAAGCGCCTTAATGCAGCATTTTCCTTTATCCGCTTAGCCCATTCTCCCATGCGTTCACGGCTAAGGACAACACACTCAGCTTCACACGCTTTGCTGCACTCCACAATCAAATCTGCAACGTTCTTGTGCGTTTCTCTGAGGTCTACAACGTCTACATATCCACGAAGTTCCCAATAGCCCTTAATCGCATTGAAAGCCTCTTGCAGTTCTTTCGTTTCAAAGTCAGAATCATCAACTTCAACCATGACTTCGGTTGCAACATCTCTCTTGCATAGCGTCAGACCGCCGATAAATACCGTTTGAACGTCCATTGTCATAGTTTAGGAAACTCCATCTCCATACTTTGCTCGTACTGGTCATCCTGTTTCAATGCGTAAATGTCCTGCCATCCAGCATAGATGCTCTGGTCGAGAATGGCTTTCCAGTCATGCCGATCAAACTTTTCCAGCTTGTTGCAGAGCATCTGTTTCGCCCGGTCTGTCATAGGCTTCTTGATTCTTGTACGCATCTGTGAGAACTCTCGCAGGGATTCCAGCAGGGTTTTATCGCCATGAGCAAAGTCGGAGAAGATGTCAGGTTTCTTCTTGACTGCACTCTCCGGCAATGTCTTGACGTTCGTCTGACTGTCAGTTGATACAATGGGTTCATTGTCATTTGACTTTGAACTCATAGATGAGCTGACCTTCATCTCATTTATGATATGAGGATGAGATGACTTTCGTGTAGACCATCCTTTTGACGCAATATCGCTTCTTTTCGATTCTTCATCGAGCAGATGCTTAATCAAAATAAAACAAGATTCTGCTTTTTTTGAGTTCAAAGTCGCGTCTTTTCCTTCAAAAACGTATGCGCAGATTGCATCGTAGAGTTCCAACTTCTCTTTGCTTTTGAGTGTGGAGATGGCTTCGAAGTAATATCGTCGGAATGTAAAGCTGTCTCGTTTTTTGTCCATGCTCAGTCCTCTTTGTAGCGTTTGTTCCATGCTTCGATGGCTTTTTCCTTGCCAAATGTTACAGAAGTGCTCACCCCGCATTTTCCGCAGACTACCCAATTAGCCATGTTAATGTCAAGTGGATGAAGCACTTTTACAGTCGGTGGTTCCGCACCGCAGAACGGGCATCTTTTAAGTTCTTCCATTTTTTTACCCTTTTCGTCCATGTTTATGTTCTCTTGCTCCTTTTCTTGATTTTCTCACCCGGAATCATGTAGCGAATGTTCGTACGCATACTCCGATGCCAAGCCACCATCTTATCATGGTCTTTCCTGTTGTTCGGTGCTACATGAAAGAATGCCGCTGGGATAAGTAAATAAAGCTTATTGCTCATTTTTCGCCTATAAATCTGTTTCAGATGCTTCTTTGATAAGTTCTTCATTTTCTAAATCCCTCTCTCGTTCTCGTGATTCTCTTATGCACCTTGACAGGCCTTGCGCCTTTTCCGTATACTGGGCGGATATGTTTTGACTTGATGTACCCGCAAGGCGGCTTCGGCCCAAAGTCGAAAAGGCTCAAGTCCATAATGATGATGCCAAACTTCTTGTTCGTCATACTAAAGCCCCCTTTGGACGATCAGGGAAATACATCCAGTGAGATACAGAAAGTCGTTTTCCTGTCGTATCTTCGTACCATTCCGTGCTTCCGCACGAATGCTCATAGTGTGCAATTCTTATATCAACTTCGTCACTGAAAACCAAAACAGATCGATATTCGGTCGGGAGTTTATTTTTTACGCTAATCCATTCGTTCATAGTATTACCTTACACCATCGGAAACGCCATCCAATGCGTCACCGTCACATTTTTCGGCAGTCTTTCGCCTATCTCATCCCAGAACTGACCATCTGCGTAACAGCCAAGAAAGTACGCTGTCGTCGAGAATCCTTGCAACATTTTTCCATCTTTATCACGCCACGTTGTCTTAGTCGCAAGCAACAAAGGTTGTGTCCGCTCTCGTGGCGGTTCGCTTGCTGGATGCCAGAGCGTGTTACTCATAACCTGTTCTCCATCAAAGAACCACAGTTCGGGCAGTAGTTGTAGCGGTCTCGGTTGTTTCTCGCATGGCAATTACTGCACATGAACCTCGTCTTATCTTCGTCTTGCGCAATCCATTCAGCGGTACGTTCTAAGGCTGTCGGCGCATCTTCCACAACCTCAATGGCATCACCAATACCGCAAGCACGGCATCTAACTCCATTGTAGTTCTCGCAGCCATCGCAATATGCTTTCTTGATTCTTTCAATAAGTGCGCTTCGTTCAAGGTATTCTGGATAATTAGCCATTGCCTTTCACCTCAATTGTCGGCGCGGTGTCGATGTAATCAAGCACATCGTCTAACGACAAGCCACCTATTGTTCCATCGTTATACTCCTGAATCCACGCCTCGATGTTTTGACGTAGTTCATTAGCATCAATCGGTCTGGCTCTCATTGCACGTTCTCCCTTCAAATCGTGTTATCAACACTTATAACCGTAAACGCTAAAGATGATTGCAAACCCAACGAGAAAGAAAAGAACATTGACTGCTACAACCGCAATGGCTTTTAAGATTACGTTGTCTATGTATTCGTCCAAAATGCTAAGAACTATATATTTTTCGACCAAATAAATCGGAAAAACGAGCGCAAAACCAATCATTGTCGTCAAAACAAAACCGAGTACAATTTCAAACAAAGACATTTTTCTTTCTCCTTTCAATCTCCGTCCCACACACCGTCAGGACGCATCTTCGCAAATGCCAGTAGACCGTACAAGGCGCGTTTGGCGTTGCCCTCTGTTGCGTTCCAGTAGTCGCTGTCGTTCAAATCGTCACCTAATGCAGAAATAGCCTTTTCAAGCATCGGGATGCTCTCTGCGCCAGTTTTGCCATAGATGGAGCGAATGCCGTCCTTGCCAAACACTTCCGGGCGACAAAAGAACCGACCGTAATTATAGGTGACGTTGAGCCACAATTCTTTTGTACCGCCCATAGCGCGCATACCACCTGCGATAAAATGCGTACTATCCGCTTTGAGTGGTTTGTGCGTTACTGGGTCGCACAGCGAAATATCATAGCTCATTTGCTCATCCTTTCGCCAGCCATACAGCCAAAAATCCACCGCAAAAGACAACGGCGTTGATAGTCGCCATTATTATCGCATGAATAATTGTTGAGCGTTCTGGATGCTTCCATGACCATTCAATTGAAATGCTATCGGTCATATCCCAAAGAAACATTTCAAAAAGCGCAATAAAGGCTCCAACGAATAATGTTATAATTGACCCAAGTATAAATATGACGATCGTATCTTTAGTTGCCATTTTCTCTTTTCTCCCATTCCTTGCATCCACGTTCATCCCACATGAAGTCTGCAACGTGTTCTGACTGGTCGTTCACACACACGCCCTCCGGCTCTGCGTACCATTTGCAAGAGCCGCAGGACGGCTCAGATTTGTTCTTGCAGGATTCTGCTGTGCATCGGATAGCCTTGCCAGCGGAGAACTGCTTGATGCCCATGCAAGAGCAGTTCTCGGTTGTGCAGTAAACATCCATTATCTCTGCCCTCTCTTTCCCCTGTTGAACCGCACGATCACTCGCTTATACTCTGCATAGCACTCCGGGCATAGGTCGCCTGTGTCCCTACGCCACGCCCAGTCTTTGAAGTATTCGTCAGGGTTCATCATCCTGCCGCCCAGAACCGCTCCGCAGCGGTCGCATACTCGCTTGTGGTAGATTCCTCTGTCAGTCTGCATTAGTTGTCCTCCCCAACATCCTTAAACAGGATTTCTTTGTAAGCTTTCCAGTCTTTGATTTTGCACGGAATGTCCGTGCCGGGTACGGTCTTTTTCAGCCCATCCATCTGCCAGACGTTCCATGAGATGATGTCTGCGATGCAGTCAAGAAAAATATGCATGAAGCCAATTTCTAGCTCTTCAGCATCAAACCGATACCTAAAATTTTCAATCAGTGTCAGGAACAAGTTGCACCTTGCCAGCAAGAGGTTGTCTCCCTGCCACTCATAGCCGTATGTCGATGCGTAGGCGCTAATTGCCCAGCACATCCACATATCGTAGTCATGGAACTGCTCTGGAAGAACATTCAGCTTTCTATCCAGCAGACCGATTCTGTCCGGCACGGCAATCATCTGCCCTGTCGTTGCGTCGTATCGACTTGTCAGGAACGGTGCTTCGCCACAGGTGACTTCAAGACAAGTCTTGTTGATATAATCCTTCCAGTCCTTGCCCGCCAAGTCCTTCTCTGCAACGTCCGTCATCTTCTTGCAAACCCAAGTCGGCGTGAACACTTCCGCTTTTTTGTTGGTGCGCTTCTTCTGGTCAGCAAGCCGTTTCTGCACACGAGGGACAAGCTGAACTTTGTCCAACTGCTCCAGTGTGATTTCATCTGCAAAGCCAACGCCCAGTTCGGGCGGTGGGTCTGTCGCCCAGATGATGTTCTTACCTGTCGTGTGGTCTTGCAAGAGGACAGGCAAGAACGTGCGTAAACAAAAGTCGGAGAAGTCAATCAACGGGGTCATGGGCGTATCCATTTGGGCTGTTTCATTCTTTGATTTCTTTCCCATTCCATTTCTCTCCAAAAGACGTTTATGCGCTTTTTCTGTTCAATTTGTGACAGTCGAAAGCCCTCTGATTGCCTACATTTTGTGATGCCAACAATGCGGCTTGCATAGTGCTTCGGACAGCAACGCTTGCCGGGAATTGGTGGTTCATCGCAGTAAGCGCAAGTGCCGGATGTCCTTCTGTATTCCTTGCTGTTTCTCGCTCTTTTTTGAGCATCCTTTGTTCGGCACTCAATGCAAGAGCGATATCCTTTTGACATCGGACGTTTCAGGCAAATGGTGCAAATTCCTTTCGCAGCAAGCCTTTTGCGCTTTTCACGTTGTCGCTCATTGCGTTTTTGCAGATACGCAGCTTTTGTTTCGCCTGAAAGGTTTTCGTATGCTTGCGTGTGCCTTTCGAGGTCTTTTGCCAAACACTCCGCACACGATACTCTGCCCGGCATTGCATCGTTCTGACCGCAATGGATGCAGATGTGATGTTCTTTATACATCTGCCGTAACGCTTTGCTGCTCATTTCACTATTACATGCTCCGTCGCGTAATCGCCATAACAGTTGCACTTAAGCCATTTGTATTTTGACGAACCTTCCGCAAAATCGAACTTCCATTTTTGGATTCTTTTGATACGTCCACAAACAGTACATCGGACTTTGATTATTCGTTTGTCTTTGTAAGGCTCAAATGATATTCCGGTGAGTTCGCATATAAGTTTTCCGTCTTTCGTAAAAAGAAATCCGTTCATTCCTCTTTTACCTCTCTGTACTCCACGTCAATCCCTTTAGGCAAAGCCGTCTGATATTTCTGAGCCAACTGTTCTGCGCTTTGTGCATCGCCCAACGGTTGTTCAGGTGGCGCAACGGTGACTTCTACGTTGTCACGCATACCAAAGTAGTTCTTGGCTCGGAAAATCCATTCTGCCGGGTTCTCCTGACCGTACATACCGTTGTACGCCCACATGGACTGCATTTGCAGAATCAGCTTCAGGATGTACTTCTGCTGCAAGCTGTCGTCACGGCGTTTCCCCGCCATAATTTGCTTCAGGCTCACCCATTCGATGCCCAGCACCAGTGCAATCCATTCCACAACAGGGGAGATTCTGGCTTCGATGCAAGCGTCAAAGAAGAAGTCAAGGCGTTGCTGCACTTCAATCGGGTTGTTCATGTCCACGCTCGGAAGGTCGCCAAAATACTTGGCGGCAATCATTCCAATGACCTTCTTGTCCTCTTCGTCACCGATTCTCGACTGCAAATCGCCTGTATTCAGCATCTTAGACCTCGTGATTGCTAACTCCTGCTGTTCTTTCACCTTTTTACTCACCTGTGAGCGGATAGATTTCCGCTTGTTAAGCATCTGTTGTTTCTTCTTCTCACGTTCTTTCTCACGCTTCGCAGCGGCTTCTTCTTTCGCCTTTTGCGCCCGCTTCTCACGCTTTTTCTTTTCAGCTTCTGTCAGCGGCGGTCTGCCACGACCACGCTTCGGGGGTGTTGCCATGTATCAGGCCTCCTTTGGCAGTTTTGGAATCGGCATCCAGAACCTGACCTCTTCACGTCCGACCTCTTCTACCCACTTACCACCTCTAAATTCTCTTGTTGAAACACAATCGTTCAAATCCAAAAACTTATATACAGCAAAGTAGATTCCATCTTTTTTCGGTTGCGAATCGTTTACGCTAATCCACTCGTTCATGTTCTCACCTCTTCATTTTCGTTTCGATGTTGTCCAGCTTCCATGCAATCTGCCAGATGGAACAGCAGTTGTCCAACTGCCGCCACCAAGCGCACTTTTCTTTCTCGCATACGCACCGACCAAGCGGATTGCTGGTCATCTTCATCGGGCAGTAAAGTTCGTTATCCATCATCATTTACCTCAACCAAATAATTAGCGCAAATGCAATTGAAAGCACCATACTTGCCAGAATACATACCATTAGCAACCAATCGTCATCACGCCAATCAATTCTGGTTGTCATATAGGAAGAAATCATAACCAGCGCAACAAGTGGCAAGCAAAGTGCTTTCAAAATAATGTTTTCCATTTTTACTTCCACTCCATCATAACAGCCGTACAAACGACCAGACACACGTTGACGAACAGCCAGACGAGCATTGCCTGACGTTCTCCAAACAGGTTGTCTGCCACGGCTTTGATTGTCCGTTCGGACTGAACCACTACCGCCAGCAGGACTAGGCAGACCAGCCAGCGAGTTGCAAATTCAAACATTGTTACCTCCATCTAACATCCTCTATGATGTTTGGATTTTCGTGCGATTGAAACTCATATAGACTGCATATGGTTTTCTTTCCACAAATCGGACAAATAGGGGTTTCCCCATTATCTGCCATCGCAGTTGCCACGCGTGCATCACACACAGAAATGGCAGTATTGCAGAAGTAACAAGTGAACGTTGCTCTTTTAATACGGCAAGACTTTGGATTTATTGAAGTGATTTCCGAAATAGCTTCTACCGAAAATATTGCCATCAGCTCCACCTTTCTCTCAGCTCTTTTTCGACCTGTTCTGACTTTGTGGTGATGTAATCTGCAAACTCGTCAGGGGTCATGTCCTCTTCTTTGAACTTGCCAACCATCTCCCAATATCTGTCACCAATGCGGATGATTTTCTGCACCTGTTCATCGGTCAGATCTGCATCGCACCGAAGGTTCTGGATCAGTGCGCCCCATGTGGCGGCGATGCCATCCAGAGCCATGCGAAAGCCGTACAACTGGTTCTGCCGTGCGATTTTGCGGAGGTTGGCCGACATCGCCTGTTTGCCAGACGATGGGTGGTTTCTGTGCTTATTCATCTGACTGCTCCTTATCTTGAAGGCGATGGAGCCAGCGGGCTTCTTTTTCATCTTCGATTTTGATAACCTTTTCCATGTACCTGTTATAAATCAAGATTCCGTCTCTTTCGGCGGACTTGCCAAACATGGTTAGACAGACAAAAACATCCGCCATTTCTTCTTGTATATTTTCTAAACATTCCTCTACGCTCTTCGGTGTCGGGTTCGTGCCATCCAGCGCACGGCGCAGCTTCAACGCAGCCTGTGCCAACTCGGACGCTTCTTCTGCCAGCTGTGCCAAGATTTCTGTCTTGGGCAGAATGTCTGAAACTTTCTTTTGCATCGTTTTACCTCTTTTAGTAGTATTCAATTTCAACTAACGATGTGGACACCAACTCAAAGTGTCCATCTTCCAGAGGGATGCGGAGTAGCTGATACTCACGCTCAGCAGATAGCTTCGGGTCAGGCAGCAGCTCACCGAATTCCTCCACTGTGATGGTATACTTCGGATGCCGTTCGCTGCCGTTTCCCGCATGTTCGATCTCCGGGGAATAGACTGTAACATGGTAGCAAGGGCGGTCAGCAGTTTCAGTTTTAGTTTCAGCATCAGCAGATGTTGAACCACAGGATGTAAATAACAGTGTGAGTGACAGTGCCAGAATTGTAATCACAAAACAGATAAAACGATGATTGCTCATTTTCGTTCTCCTTTCAGCCATTCGTTCAGCTTTGCCATGCAAGATGGGCAAAGAAACGGTTCATCATAGCAATCGCAACTCCAGTAGTCCCATGCGTCATGCACGTTCTTGTCAACCAGAATCACGGCATTGGGCTTATGCCTACCCATCTCATCGGGCGGTTCAGGATTAAACACTTCTCCGCAGCGGTCGCATTTCATTGTCATGCTTGGCTTTCCTCCAATCTCTTTAGCAGTTCATCCACGTCATACCGCCAATGGACACGCAGCCTTTTTGCTCTGACCTCTATCCCCTCTTGTTCTGCCCACTGCCAAGGGATGCTCTTCCGGCTCTCGTTGTAACGGAACGCCAGAACCTTGCTGGCAGGGATTGCAAAGGTGCGGTTGACTGCCCTGTAATTCACTATCACATGGGCGGTTTGACCACTGTACTCCATCGCATCCACCATGTCAGTGATATGCTTTTCCTTGCGGTATTTACACTTTGCCTTGTCATACTTGCCGAACACTTTTTCCAGAGGGATAGAGGGTGTTTCGATGGTTTTTAGTTCAAACAGGTGGTTCATCGGGTATCGGTACACAAGGAAGTCGCAAATGTTGTCGATGGAAAAGGACAGGTTCTCGTTGCCGCCGTAGTAGGTGGCGGCACTGTCTTTCAGGCGGTAGCACCACGCATCGGATGGGACGGATGCTTTGAAGTCCGCTTCAAACTGCTTTCCGGTGTTCATTCGTTGTCCTCGATTTTTTTGGCTTCTCTGATACGCAGCCGAGCAAGTTCGCTATTTGCATATCGCAGTTGCCAGCTACCAAACCAGCCTTTGTGAACGAGTTTTCCGGCGCAGTAAACAAACTCCTGCTTCATCAGGTCATCAAGTGAAATGATGTAACAGCCCGGTTTATACTTTCTTTTATTCATCCTCGTTCACCTCTAAATTCACTTCCGAGAAATCGCTTCTTGCCTTTTTCCCGGTGCTTGTCCTCATAATCACGGTGGTACACGCTCTGGCTGTGGTTCAGCTCATACACAAACGCTTTGCGTTCCTCGAAGTCTTTCTTCTCTGCCTTGTACTTCTCGCAAGTGTCGTGGCAAGTTTGGTGGCGCGATGTGCAGTTGAGACAACAAGTAATCATTGTTTTAACCCCACTGTTCTGACATGGCAGCCGCCACGCCAGCGAAAGTTTTTGCTCGATTTTTAGCCCGGTCAGTTGTAAACATCCCTTTATGCTGCTCTCCATGTTTATGAGAATAAGAGCCAGACGGACACCATGTCGCGGTAGGTTCTACGATGTTTGTCGGGTGCAGCGGCGGTACACCGCGCTCCCACAGTAGCGTTTTCTTGCTGTACGGATGTCCGTACTCGTAGGGCTGAATCGCTTGCGTAGGCTTCGGGTAATCAAAAATCTTGCTAGGGGTGGGATTCTCAATCACTACTTTTTCACAATCTGCCGCCCACACGGCAAGAAAAAGCGCCTTGCCGCACAATCCCTCATAATACCGGGAAAGATTGAGCTTTCCTCCCTTGTACAGGTGTCTTGCTCCCGCGTTGCTCGTCTTTGTGCAGGGGACAAATGCGATAATCATATCCCAGTGGGGCACATCATGCGCGATTCCGTCCATAGTCACGACCTGCCCCCCCTCAATAGCCTTTAGGCAGTCACCAAGAATATGCCATTCTGGATGCCCGCCGGACGGCTCAATCAGGTCGCAGGAATAGGCTTCGTGACCTTTCGCCCGGAATGCTTTGCAGACTTCCTGCGATTCCTCACAGGCAACTAAAACTTTCATCTTTCCAAACGCCCGTCCAGCCAGATAGCGCAGCTCTTATATAAGGTAGGCGGTCAGTCTGCTTGTGGGAATCTTTTCAATTCTTCTTTCAAGCATATATTGTCGCTAATATCCAGTGTTCCGTCGTTACTACTTGCGAGAAAATCGAGAAGAGCTTCCCTTGCTCGGCATCTGTCTAAAACGTCATCAACGCACTCTCCGTTGTATTCGCCAATGCAGAAAAGTTTATTTTCGCAATCGCTCATTTTGACCGTAATGCAAGACGAGAAATCTTCTTTTAGCTTGGGAAAAATAATTCTCGTAATTGCATCTGCGTTGAGGTAGCACCCATTGGTAGTCCGAATCAGTTTCATTCTTTTATCTCGCTTTCTCGAAATATTACGTTAATTCGCTATTTTCAGAAAGGTAAATCATCCGCGTTGCCCTCAATCACGGCGAAATCGCCATTGTCAGGCGCAGAGCCAGACCCGGTAGCCAGCGTTTTCTTCGGTCTGACCTCATAGTCGCCGGAACGAATCTTATCCACGCTGGTAAAGCGGTCAACGACCAGCTTTGTCTTGATGTTGCCATCGTTGCCCATGTACTCTTCCTCACGGAGAACCACGCCGACCAGCTTGCCACGCAGGGTCTTTTCATCGTTGTTGAACTTGTAGCCGGGATTGGACTGCTCCACAGCGGTGATAAAGCCCTTGAAGAACGGCAGCGCCTTTTCCTTGTAGCTCTTGATGGTCTTGCCGCCCCATGCCCATTCGCCCGGATTCAGCTTTCCACGTTCGATAAGGGAAGCGGTCTGCTCACGCCAGTAGCCCTTGAACTCGCCCTCTGCGACTTCCCACTCGATGTTCAGACGCTCCTTTGCGGGTTCGTCCGTTGCCTTGCGGATACCGGCAACATAGCCGCCAGCAGGCAGATCGCGGCGTTCGGTTGCTTCCTGTACGTCATTCCAGTTAATGTTCTTCATCTGTTACTCTCCTTTGTTATCCGGCTGAACCGGGATGTTGTAATACTCACGGATGGTCTTGTCTACGGCGGCAAGGTCGTTCTCGATCAGCGCATCGTTGAACATCCCAAGAGGGGTTTTCACGGTATCCATCCCATCGTTGCGAGTGCTGAACAGGTATCGTCCGTCCTGTACAACGGTTTTCAGAACGATGGTGAAGTACCCTTCCACGCAGACCTTCTCGTCCAGCAGCTTGCCGATGGTCTTGAACTTCTCTCCGCCATCGCCGTCACGCTCGCTGTGTCCGAAGAAGTAGACCACCACATCGTCTGGCAGTTCCTTTGCCCGCATCAGAAGGGCGTTGAAGTTGGCTGCCATGTCGGTGAACTTCTGGTATCCGGCAACCTTTGCATTCCGCATGAACTCGCCGGTCATAAGGTATGTGGCATCGTCAATGACGATGGACTTACGTTTGGTGCTGTGGATTGCGGCATCAATCTTGCCGTAGTCATTGGTAATGTACGTTTTCATGCTGCTTCGGAACGGCAGCGGCTTGCCAAGCACGTTGATAACCGCAACCTGTTCCGGGTCAAAGTTCCGAAGCGAAGCGGACTTTCCGCTGCCGGAATGACCATAGACCATTACTAATACTGCCATTTTTCTTTCCTTTCTTCGGCTTCATTAGGCTTCATTGTTATTACTTCGGCTTAACTTGGCTGTACAAAATCAGCCAGCCATCAGGTCTGCCAACTGCGCACGGAGGTCTTTCAGCTCTGCTTCCCTGTCCTCAATCTCAGACTGCAAGTCCTCGATCGCTGCCAGCCGGTCAGCTTCTTTGGCTTCTGCTTCCTGCTCACGGGTTAGGAAATACACGCCATCATCCGGCTCTGTCACGCCACCGAATCTGTCAAGGTTAATCATCTTTTGGTCTCCCTCTCTTGCGCTCCTCTTTGATTTGCAGTGCGCTGTACCACTGGTCTTTGTCGATTTCGATGGTAGACCACCGATGGTTACAGACAAGACACTTTTTTCTGCGAACGATGCTGTCGTGGTCAGACCGGCTATCAACCGTTGTAATGTTGTCGCTACCGCATAACGGGCACTTCATCGAGCATCCCTCCACTCGTTGGTGTTCCACTCGTTGGTGTTCCACTCGTTTGTGTGGTGGGCAATGCGCTTGATTCTCTGACGCTCGCTTTCGCTGCGTTCTTCCTCTTCAGCGCTAACAGCCAGCACGCACAGAACGATAGACGTCGCCAGCAGACCGCAAGATACAATCACCCAGCCGAACATCTGCGCGGTGGTCTGACAGCCCTGAATCGTGTCACCGCACCCGACTGCTGCAATTGCCACGACCAGACCGATCATGGACAATGCTGTTCCTTTCAAAGTTTTCATTGGTTCTCCTTTTTGCTGCCAAAATTAAAAATCCATCCGGTTGCCATTACAGCGGCTGCCACAATGATTCCCCATGTACCTTTTGCTCCGACCAGTAGCTCAACAAGATGCACCAGCCACAGGTTCAAAAGGAACGCCGCCAGCACTACTGCAAGAGCAACGCTCCATATCAAAATAATTTCTATCAGTGCTTTCATTTCTATCCCCTTTCGTTTATTTTTTCCATGCCATAGCTGGTCTATGCAATTCCTTCGCTATGTTCTGCGCTGCCTTTCCTTTGCTTATCAATTCCACTCATTGCATCTCTTAGCCTTTGCGATGCACCGCCTCTCAACGCCCCCGCTACTCACGTCGATGCTTCGCCTTGCCGTTGCTTATCAAAGCTACGCCTTGCATCCATAGCCATTGCTTTTCCAAACTTTTCCTTGCTATTTCATTGCTCGTCTGAGCTTTGCTTCGCCATGCCTTTGCAGATCTAGTCAAATCAGCGCCTTGCCGTTGCTAATCTCATCGCGGCGTTACCTTGCCATAGCGGTTAATTGAGGATTTCGTAGGTATATCGCCCCTTGCCACTGTTGCGCCACTGGCCGATACCACGCAGAGCACCGTAGTCCAGCCACTCGAGCACGACCTTCTCGTGAGAATCGTCCAGAAGAACGATTTCAAACTCGCAGGTCGAACCAGCGGGAATCTGCTCGCTGTTGGCAAGACTGACGCGCTCGCCCTGTGCTGTCTGGGCACGCAGCGGACGCTGGCACTCGGTAATCTCGCCGTTCACATGAATGGGAATCATGCGGGGCTGAACGAAAATCAACCCATCAATGACCTTCTTGTAGGCCGTCAGCTTGCCGGATTCGTTGACAGCTTTCTTTTTGCCAGTCTCGGTCTTGCCGCCGATACGACCCAGCATGCCGCAGGAATCCTTAAAGAACCCCTTGATTTGGTAGTCATACAAGATAGGTTCGCCGTTCTCGTTCCTGGGGAAAACCGTCATGCCCTTGTCTGCTACCGCGTCGGCACCCAGAGCTGCAACCTCGTCCTCAATGGTGTTTGCATCCGGGGACTTGCTGGCAATGAACTCGCGTGCAATGTTCTGGTTGCTAGGCCATGTGCCGAGAACTGCTTCGATGAATGTGATTCTTACTTTGATTTTTTTCATTTTTGTTCACTCTTTCTTTCTCAATATGTTCCAGTCTTAAAGGTTCACCCTCTTGCCAGCGATTCTGCCACGGACTGCTTTTGTTGAAGGTGCTTATTGCTTTCTTCATTGTTTGCCATCCTTCGATTACGTTGGATGCGTTCCAGCCGTTCTTTTTCCCGGCTGTGCCAGCGGATTTCCCGCTGGCGGTAGTATTTACCGTTCATAGGTCAGCTCCCCTGTTGCGAGCATCTGCGACACCTCGCCGTAATGCTTTCCCAGCTTGTCCGCAATGGCTTGCACTTCTCCGATGGATAAAAACGTCTTTTCCGGCTTCTTTTTTTCTTGCGCTGCCTTCTTGCGCTCCCTGTCACGTTCTTTGTCAACCTTGCGCTTGCATTCTGAGCAGTACTTTCTTGCCGATCTGACCGCGCCAAGATACAGGCCGCAACGCTCACAGTACTTTTCTTCCACGCTGTATCTCCTCTTTCAGTCTAGTTTCCCGATTGTGGCGCTCAAAGCACTGGTTGATGGATTTCTCCATCCAAAGCACCTTGTTGGCATCATTTCGGGACACGCCAGCAGCCATTGCCAGCTTCAGTCTGCGCTTGCGGCTTTGCGCCCTGCGAAAATTCGTCACCAGCACTCACCAGCCTTGTCTGTGATAAACTTCGGGACTTTCCAACCTGTGGCAATGCACAGCGCAACAAGCCTTTCGACCCAGATATCATGCAGCCCTTCTTCGGTCATATAACACCGACCAACGCTTGGTTCTCTGGAATCGTTCCAGATCGTCAACGCAACAGCGCCTTCAGTGACCGTCCAGATTATGCTGCAACCATCGTCGCACAGGATGCGCAAGATATTTTGCGCCTTGCTTTTGGCTTCGTTGAGTTCAAAAGCGTCCCAGCGCTTTTTGCTCTCCTCATAGGCTTCCACAGCCTTGTCAATGGCGAACTTCGCATCGTCCGGGCGCTCTAGGTCTACCTTTAAGGTGATAATCTGTTCCATGTTCAGTCCTCCGCTTTCTGGATTTTCTTTGCTTTCAAGAAGAGGTTTACGAAGTAGACTTGGCCGCGACCGGAAATCTTAGGAGTGCGGTTAATGGAAATGTGGTCGCTGTGTTGAATCGTAGTCTCTTTGATTTCAAACAGCCCCATCTCCATACTACGCTGCGTAGGCAAGTTGTAGTCGCTTCGTTTCGGGTCCTTAATGAGGTAGCCGTTCTTTCGCATCCAATCGAACAAACGGTTCTGTCCGATGTTAATGCCATTTTGCGAAAGCAGCTTTGCAAGCTCACCAACGAGAATGGATTTTTTGCTTGCTGAAACTGCGTCAGCGAAAAGCGCTTTCGGCTTCATGGTTTCAATCTGCTTGTCCTTCTCTTCCAGCTCTTCGTGCGCTGCGATCAGCGCAGTTGCAAGGAGCTGCGAGCGGGTGAGCTGCGGCTGTTCTGTCAGTTTCTTTTCCATTTCGTTGAACGCTGCAATGTACTTGAGCTTCCACTCAAGAGCAGCCTTGCCGGTAAAGCCCATAGCCAGCAGGGTGAAACCGTCACGGTTCATCAGGTAAGCCCTCTGTTCCCTGCCGTAGCTGTCCGGCGCTGTGGTTTCAAAGAACATCTCCCCAAAATTGGGGACATCTTTTTTGATTGCATCGATGTCACGCATCACATGATCGTGACGCTTTTCAAAGTTCTCGGCAATCTGGCGGCTGGATGCTACCGGTTCGCCGCTTTGCATAGATAAGACAATGTCGCTCATTTTCCCTCTCTTTCATTCAACAGCTCTTCCAGAGCTTCTCTCACCTTAGCTTCCGCATTTTTAGGCTCACGCTTACCGTTCAGGATTTTTCCCAAGTATTCCGGTGCGCATCCCATTTTTGCAGCAAGCTCTCTGATTTCGATGTTGTTAACGTGAAGCGTTCCCACAACATCGCCTGTCCACTTAGGAAGCAAATTTTTTCTCCTTTCTTGTTCTAGTACTTGAACTTTTTGAAAGAATATGATAATATTATGGTGTCAAGCAAAAACATTATCGAACGTTCTTCTATTTGTTCAAAGCCTTTAATTTGTTCTACCGATTGAACTCGGTATCTTTATTAAAGCACAAGTGGTAGAACTTTTCAAGTGTTTTTGTTCAAGTGGTAGAACTTTGTCATCTTGTACAAGCACTGGGGGTAAGTTTTGTGTTTTTTGACAATTTCGTAAAACTATGCGAAGAAAAGGGAGTAAAGCCGTCTCGTGCTTTAACCGATGCTGGTGTCCCAAAATCCGCTTATAGTTATTGGAGAACAGAAGCAAGTTTTGGAAACGATGCAAAGCCGACCAATCAGAATGCAGTTAAGTTGGCGCAGTACTTTGGCATTACTGTAGACTACCTTCTCACTGGCGAACAAAAAGAAAACCCGCCCCAGCAGCCGCAAAGCGAAGTCGATGCAGCAGTGGAGCGGATTAGAAGAAAACTTGAATCTATGCCGAAAGAACAGCGTGAAGCGCTGATGAACCTGATCGAGAAGATGTGAGGCAAGCCCGTGTATTACTTGTTGTGCGGCTGTGCCTTTTGCTTTTGGTTCATGCGGGCCTTGTTAAAAGGCAATGACCGTGTACTATATGGCAACAGCAGAAAATATCGTTACCGTAGAAACCGAAAAAAGAAGTGGTTCTGACCCGGTAAAATAAAAGAATCCCTTGTGCCGGGCTGGTGTAGCTCTGCGCAAGGGATTTTCTGTTATTCCAAGTCTAGGGCTTGCTCAGTTGCCGGAATCTTTTCAGGATGTTCCAGCAGCCATGCAATAAATCGGTCAATCTTGGCTCTTTCCTGTTCACTCATTGTGGCATATCCTCCCGATCGGTAAGTACGGACGTTCATTTGATATGATTATACACTTTTTAGTTGTCAAGTCAATGTATTTTTAACAACTTCGTAAAAATTGAACGTTTTCTTCGAATCCATTACTTCACATCAGGGAAGCCACGAGTGTTCAAGTCAAAAGGGACAACGCCTATCCATCTTTCCTCCAATCACAGCTCTACGAGCTGTCCGTTAATGCGTTCGATGCTATCTGCCGGGTCGCGCCCATCGTCTAAGGCGGCTACGGCACGATCTAGGACGGCTTTTGCTTCTTCGTAAGCAAACTTATCAGCATCGTTGTTTGCAAGGTTGTAGACCAGCTTTAAGGCGGTCTGGCGGGCATAGGGTATAAGCATGGTGTCGATTTGGTTCATATACTAGCCCTCCCACGGTTTTGGCGTTCTGCTTTCGGTCGGTTCAGATGCGGGCATCCCGTCAATGATAATCATGTTGTTACCTCCTGTTTGATTATTTTTTCGATGTTACAGTTATAACATAGGCTGCTGTTGGTTCTCCATAGCAGCTTTTTCCATTTTTTGGCTTGTCGAATCCGGCAGTTTTGCAGAATTTTGTTGAAAGGGCGTGAATTTATGGATGAATATTTGTTAAGAACTGCAAAGGCATTGGAAATGGCACGGATGCGTTCCGGTCTGAGCCAGCAGAAATTAGCAGCACGAATGGGCGTGAATCGTGGCACGATTGCCAACTGGGAGCAAGGTCTGGCGGCTATTTCCCTACCAATGGCTATGCGCTGGTTCACCTGCTGCGGCGTATCGGCGGCTCGATACATGGACGCTTGCATTTATCCTGGACTGCTGGAGCATCTGGAAGACGACCTTTCCAACATGGAAAAGCGTCAGATTCTCATAGATGCCATGATTGAATGTTCTTCCTACGAGATAGATGCTTTGTTGTACATCCGGTACGGAGACCACGGTTCAGACCACATGGGCGTGCTGACGGAGGTTCTGGCAAACCTCCATACGCCATTGAAGGACAGGGTCTCTGTTTGCCGGATGGTATCGGGCAACTATGAGATAGCGCAGGCTACCGGGACAGACCCAGACCCGAATGGAACCGCCCCGAAGATGGAGATTCTTTATCAAGCGCAAGATGCCGGGACAGAAGCAGCCATGAAGTCCAACGATTCCTATACTGTTAATCCCAATAATATAAGCGGTTGATTGTCGAATTATCGCAGTTTTTGAGGAACATTTTGTCCACGTTTATCCACTTTTTGTACACCTATCGGGCAAATCTACCTTGTCATTTTGTCCCCCATGGGCTGTAAATCGACAACATTCGCACGGAATAAATGACGAATTAGCGCTAATTTGTTGTTTGCGATTGAGTGGCTTGTCAATCCGTCCCCCATTGTGCAGATTAGGTATACCTGTCCATCCACAATCTGTACACGTTAGATAAGACTAATCATTACCGGAAAGACTTTATTCGGCAAATGGATGGTTGAGTTATCCACAAGCTGGAATGGAAAAAGAAAGAAATTGTTGAAAATTATCGTCATCGACTATTTAACGATGATATTTAACCTCTTGTTTATTTCTTGTTTAATATATAATATGTAGATGGGGGACGAAATGACAAAGCATGGGGGACGTTTTGACAAGTCACGGGGGACGTTTTGACGACACTATGGGGGACAAAAAGACAAGTCATGGGGGACAAAACGTGTTGACTTGTCCCCCGACCTGTGCTATACTGTTTTTAGACTGATAAAGGAGGTGAACGGATGCCAAAAATATCCGACAACAATCTTGTTGAAAAAAGCAAATCCCTTGTGTGGGCAAAGTTTAGGGACTACACAGCAGGCGAGCTTCGGTTGCTAGAGGTTTACTTGTCAAGAATAAATCCAAGAGACCCAAACAGCAGCCGTGTGGAGTTTTCGTTGGCAGAGTACAGAGACCTGCTGGGCTTAAAAAGCCTTGATGCACGAAGGATTGAGCCGCAGATCAAGCACTTTCTGGGCAATACGGTGTCGATTCCAATTGACAAAGAGAAGGGCACGTTTGAGAGCTTTGTCTTGTTTACAAGAGCAAAACTGGACTATATGCCAGAAACAAGGTCTTATGTTGTGGCAATCACTTGCAACCCTGACCTTCGCCCTATCTTTTTTGATATTGCAGAAAGCGGCTATGTTCGGTATCGGCTACGTTACACGTCACGGATGAAATCACAGTACAGCATCCTGCTTTATTCAATTCTTCGGGATTGGATGAACATGGATGGTAAGCCGCATGAAATCAGTTTGAAAAAGCTGAGAGAACAGCTCGGTGCGATGGAAGCAAGTTACGATGTTTACAAGAACCTTCGTAAACGAGTGCTTGATGTTGCAGTGGATGAAATCAATGCCGTGTCTGACATCGTAGTGACCTATGAACCGGTTCTTGTGGCACGAAAGGCTGTGGCAGTCAAGTTTAAGCCCAAAATTAAAGCGTCTGAGACGCTGATTGAAGCTCAGGCAAACGAAGTGTTGACTGAACCTCAAAAAGCCGCCAGAAAGCCCCGCAGAAGCGGATACGAGGACTTTGACTGGTCTGTGTGTGACGAACTGGAAAAGCAAGACTGCATTGACGTGGCGAAGGTAGTTGAGAAGTGGATGAAGAAAGAGCATCCAGAAATCAAGCTACCAAGACGCAGAGAAGCGGTTTACGACACGGTAAAGGCAGCGTATAAGGACATCTTGTCCTTGAACAGAACGCCGTTTCCCGACAGACCAGTTGGCTATCTGATTAGAAGCGTAGACAAAGCGGGTATCGTAGACAAGTATATGCCAGCGTTTTATTCCATTGAAGCGCTTAACAGCAAATAAAGAAAGAGTGATAAAATGGCAAAAGTTCCCTACTCCGTTTTGAATAAAGCAGAACTTGACCTTGAAAAGAAGTTTGATTATCAGTTTCGGTTCAATCATCATGGAAATCAGGCTTCTGTAAGGGTTTTGCCGCAGAAAAGTTATAGCGAACTAACGCCTGACGAAGCAATTGAAGCTGGGAAAGCCTTAATCGAAGCTGGAATTGCAGCGAAAGGATTCGCATACAACGGTTACTATGTAGACTGGGGAGAATAAAAATGGCAAAAATTATAGCTGTCGCCAACCAGAAGGGCGGCACAGGAAAGACTACCACAAGCACTTGTCTGGCGGGTGCGTTGCAGCTGCTTGGCAAGAAAGTCTTGCTGGTGGACTGCGATGCCCAGTGCAACGCAACGGACACCTACGACGCACGGGTGGTGGACGTATGCACCCTGTTTGATGTAATGACCAAGCAGGGTACGGTAGAAGAAGGAATCCAGCACTGTGAAGCTGGTGACATTCTGCCGTCAGACAGTGCATTGAAGGACATTGACGAGCAGCTTGTCCGGGACATTGGCAAGAACTTCCGGCTGCGTGAAGCGCTGGAATCCGTGTCAGAACAGTACGATTACATTGTTCTGGACACTCCCCCGCAGCTCGGTCTTGCACTTGTGAACGCTCTGATCGCTGCCAATAGCATCATCGTGCCCATCACGGCAGACCGATACGCACTGGCTGGTTTGAGCCAGCTTTCGCAGACCATTGGCGATGTTCGCAGATACTTCAACCCGACATTGAAGATTGAAGGTCTGCTTCTGAACCAGTACAAGAGCCGTGAGAACCTGTCCAAAGAGGTTGTGGAGCAGCTTCCTGTGATTGCACAAAACATGGGAACAAAACTGTTGGACGTGAAGATTAGACCGTCTATGGGGGTTCGTAAGGCGCAGGCAGAGCGGCACAGCCTGTTTAGCGGTGACACGGCAAAGAGTACCAGTGCGGAGGATTTCAAGGCGTTGGCTCAGTATCTCGTTGGAGGTGAGGGCTGATGAAGTCAACCAGCAAAAAAACATCCGGCTTGTTGGGCGGGTTTGACTTCCAGCCTATTTTTTCGGAACAGACATTAAGCCGAAGTGAGCCAAAGGAAGAAGAAGTAAGCCAAACAAAGCCGAATAATGCCGAACAAGTACCGATTAAGTCCAGTGAAGCCACAGACAGCCATGTACAGCCAAGTGAAGCTGAATTAAGCTGTATTAAGCCGAAGCAAGCCGAAGACAGCGAAAGCCAGCCAAGTGATGCTGCATTAGGCGAAAGTAAGCCGAAAAAGCTGAAACAGGCAAAAGAAGTGCAGCGTTTGATTGAGCAGGGCAATGTTCCCGGCGCACTAACTGAAGCTGGCTTGACAAAGAAAAAAATCCCGATGCCGGAATCGCATCAGGGCGTTGCAAGCGGTGATGGCAAGCGGTCTAAGCGCATTACCATCCTTATGAGCGAGGAAGAGCGAAAGTATATCAACCGTGAAGCCAGACGGCACGGAATGACCATCGGACAGTATGTGTACGCTCTAGCTGCTGCTGCGGCAGACGGAAAGATTGAACTGGAAGATTTTTTGGAGGATTGAAAATATGAAAAAGTTCGTTGTTCTTTTTGAAGGATGGAACGAAAAGCACGACCATGAATGTATGTGCTATGTTATTGATGTGAATGATGACTTTGAAAGCATTTTGAGTGTTGAAAAACAGGCAGAGAGGATGGCTCGAAATGAATATCCTCATCTGAAAAGTTTTGAAACGCTCTACATCAAAGAACTGCTTAACAGATAAAAGTTAAGATTTAGGAGGAAATATGTGGGTCAGTATTATTGACGAACCAATTCCAGAATACTTCAAAAACGGGAGGTCGTATCTTTTGAGTTTATATTTTCATAAACGTTATGGGTATGAGATTAAGAGAGAAACGGATGTTGCCATTGTATTTTGGGATAATTCATGCGGTTGTTTTCGTGAGTCCACAACAAAGCTGGAAATTGATTCGAGAGATATTTCAGACTGGTGGAAAGATATTTGATAAAAGCTGAGTTCTAGGAGGATTGACGTATGGGCGTAACCATCAAATGCAAAAAGACTGGGCGTGAAATGGATGTGGGCTATTTCGGCTTTTTCAAGTTGAGAACGAAAGTTGCAGAACTTGTTGGTTCGGAAGTCGGAGAACACTATAAAAAACTTGATGACATTCTCGATATGCCATCTCCCGAAAAAGAACACGCTCTTGAATCTTACAATGACGAAACGGAACGATTGATTGAAAGCAAAATGCTTCCGATTAAAATTGCAGATTTCCTTTATCAATCGGACTGCGACGGAAAAATCCGATACGGTGCCTGCAAGGAAATCTTGAAAGTTATAGGTGATTATGACGATAGCATTATTTACGGATATGCTGGCAGAGAAAATCCTGCAAAGTTCAAGGATTTCAAAGAAATCCTTCAAGATTGCGTAGACAATAAGTGTTTTATGATTTGGAGATAACAATAACCCCCTGTGTAGCCGTTAAAAACTACACAGGGGTTCTGTTTTACTTACCAGCAATGCAATCCCAGTAAAGATATGCCTTGCCATCTGCGGCATCCGTGTCCTCAAGGAACGCCTTTGCCATGTCAGCGTAGAAGCCCGGAGTGTCAACGGACTGGCGCTTTGCAACCTGACAATAATCCGAGTGCATCATGTTCATGACAGCCCAGAAATCGTTCGGGTCACAGGTGATATTACGCTGTTTGGCAACGTCCTGTGTCTGTTCCAGCGTCCAGTGACAGCCTTTCGTGCCGTCAGCGTTCACCATGCTATCGCACCATTCTTCCGCTTCATCGTGGGTGAGGTGCTTTCGTGGCATCTTGATGGAACGGCTGTCCGCACCGCCATGCTCATACTGCCCAGACCGCTTATCCCAGTCTCCGTTCTGCGAAAAGCCAATCTGCGGCATCTTGCGCCCATACTCTACGTCAGGGTAGCGGGGGATAGGGTAGGGGTCGATGTAGCGGTTTTCCTCCTGCGGATAGTAAGAATAACGGTCGTTGCCGTCTTCCAACTTACGCAGACGGCGTTCCAGCTCACGCTCCCTGCGGTCACGCTCTTCCTCAAGGCGGTCGCGCTCCGGCTCACGGTTTTTGTCGTGGTCACGGAGCATCATCATGCGGCGAAAATTGTTCTTGCCCATAATCTATACCTCCTTAGGAAATGGACGCGGGCGCACCAGCGTGGGAGCGGCAGAAGCAGCCAAGATATTTGAAAGTGCCTGTGCCAGTGGCAGACGTTGCAACGCGGGTAGCGTAGCGGGTGCGAGTGTGGATGCTCTCGGCTGTTGCCTGAGCGCAGTTGCAGTCGGTCAGAGGGTATGCGGTCGTGCCTGCACCTATGGTAATGACCACAGGGGCGTTGATGGTGGTCGTGTCCGGCAAGCTCTGAGCAACGACAATGCAATATTTTTCGCCTGCTGCGTAAGACCCGGCAGGGATGTTGATGGTCAGCGTATCGTCGGCAAACGTGACTGCCTGACTGATGACCAAGTGCGGGCAGAGTTTGCAGCTTGTTTTGCAAGCCATAGTATTTTCCTCCTAAAAAATCAGGGGCAGAGGTGTCTTACCCCTGCCCCGATGGTTCACCCGGTGTTATCGGGGAGTGTATTGGTTAGCAGCAGCCGCAGCAGTTCACGCCCACGTTGGGGTTTGCCACCTGATAAGCGGGAATCGGACGAGGATTGACCCGGTTCAGGATGGTATCGGTCTGCTGGGACATCACAGTGGTCAGAAGCGCATTCTGACGATCCTGAGAAGCGGCGAACTTCAGGCTCTGGTTCTCAGCGGTCAGAGTGGCAATCTTATCCTGCGTGAAGTAGTCCATCATGCTGCGGAAGTTGGTGTTGCAGTTGTCCACGATGGCGCGGGCGTTGTCTGCGATAGCCTGACGGGTAGCGCAGTCCTGCTGTGCAATGGTGTACTTCAGGTCGCCGATGAGCTGCTTGTTCTCGCAGCAGCAAGATGCAAGCTGCGTCTGGATAGCGGTCTGACCCGCCTGACGTGCGTTGCCCTCCTGCATGATAGCAAGGCTGATGGCGTTGTCGCCGTTGGACACGCTGCGTTCCAGACCGTTCACGAGCTGTGCGTTCTGGTAGCCGAGCTGACAGATCGCCTGATTGGTACCAGCAAAGCCGCCTGCAATGGCAGCGTTGAGGGTGTTCATTTGTGCGAGCTGGTCATAGCCCAGAGAGCAGATACCGCTCTGGATGCCAGCCAGAGAGCGGGAGGTGTCCTGCTGGTAGAAGCCCTCAGACAAAGCCGCACGAGTATCTGCGCCGCCCTGACCGGTTGCACCGGTGCCCACCAGATAGGGGATGTAGCTGTTCATGCCGTTGTCACCGCCGTTCCGGCCGTAGCCGTTTGTACCCCAGCCGAAGATGATGGCGAGGATGATAACCGCCCACAGACCTTCGTTGCCGAAGAATCCGCCGTTGTTATTACCGCCGTCCTGCCCAGCCAGATAGCCAGTTGCAAAATCGTCCATAACAAAACTCCTTTCAGTTTTGCGTTATGCTATCCCACCGCCGTATGCGATGGGCGAAGCCAAACAAA